>UMHV01057256.1_pt1 | contig 83628 bp, 79 predicted proteins | sample 1965621 | NCBI WGS metagenome assembly UMHV01 (sample SAMEA4836108, study PRJEB28245) | human gut metagenome | biome: gut microbiome; material: fecal sample | place: Denmark | collected 2008 | reverse complement strand
TATTCTTCTTAAAGGAATTTATTGTTTATTTTTCAATGTACTTCCGTTCTCTTTTTTAGAGAACGTTCATTATTATACTACCGAAGTTTTTAAATGTCAACACTTTTTTAAAACTTTTTTTATTTTTTTAAAAGTATTTTTGAGTACAAAAAAAATTAGCAATTATTTCTTCTTTACTGCTTATTTTTTATGCCCAAAATATTACTAATTTTATACTTTTAAATAAGTTATATAAAATATGTCTTCATATTTACTTGGTACTTTTTTATGATACCATTTTTATTATTGTTTGTCAACATAAATTTATAAAATATTTTACTTTTTTTCTCTTATTAAAATTATAGGTGTTAATTCCTTTCCTTGTCCAGATGGATTATCTCTTATTAGTCCTTTTAATTCCTCATCGCTTAACTTTATATCTGATGAATGTCCTAATACTTCTTGTCCTAAATCATTAGCGTCAACTATCATACAACTCATACCTAGTTTCTCTTTTATTTCATCACATACTTTGCTAGGGTTTTCTGGAATTTTTATTCCTATATCTCCATACTCTTTCCAAACGTGATCATAAAATCCGTCTAAGCCACTTACTTCTTGTCCAACTATTTCGTAAAATACTCCTTTTTTACCAAATAACTTTGTAACTGCACTAGCTATACTAGCCCATAAAACTTTTAGTAACCCTACTGTATCTATTGCATATTGCATTTTTATTGTTTCTCCTACTCCAACACCAGTATCTGGATGTGAAGCAAACTTTGATAAGAATTTCGCCCAAAATCCTATTTTTACATCTTCTCTTTTTACTATTCTGTTTTGGCATAGAGCAATTATTTTTTCACTACTAGAAACTATATCTCCCTCTTCGTATATTGGGCTTACATATTCTTTAAATATATCTATATAATTTTCCCCTTGTTTTACAAACCTTGTTTTTATTGCATGTCTTAAATATGTTTTGCCATTAACTTCAATTTCTACGTTTTTCCCTTCATTTGCGAAAAATTCCATATTAGTCCCACCTTTTTTATTAAATTACGAAATTATTATAATTCATTTTATTTATTTTAGCAATAATTATTAAATAAATTGTAATTTGTTCTTATCATTTTCCAGTATGTATTGAATATACTTATTATATATTTATATATGTAGGAGATTTTTATGGGATCAAAAGGACTAGATTTTAAACATAAAGAAGTTGTTAATATTGTGGATGGCAAAAGGCTTGGGTTTGTTCAAGATGTAACAGCCGATTTAGAAAGTGGAGTAATTACTTCAATTATTGTACCTGGAAATTCTAAATTGCTTAATCTATTTGCAGGGAATAATGATATTGTAATTCCATGGCAAGATATTAAATGCATTGGTGAAGATATTATATTAGTAGAAATAAATAAGGAATACTCTTAAAAGCATTCCTTATTTATACATCTTTTTTATTCTTTCTATTGCACTTTTTTCTAACCTAGACACTTGTGCTTGCGATATTCCAATTTCTTCTGCTACTTCCATTTGTGTTCTTCCATCAAAAAACCTCTTTGAAATTATTGTTTTTTCCCTTTTATTTAGTTTCTTCATTGCTTCTGCGACCGTTATATTTTCTGCCCATAATTCATCCGTATTTTTTGAATCTTTTACCTGATCCATTATATATATGCTTTCGCTTCCTTCATTATATACTGGCTCTTGAAGTGAAACCGGATCTTGGATAGCATCTAGGCTCATTACCACTTCTTCTTTTGTTACTCCCAATTCTTTTGCTATTTCTTCCACTGTTGGCTCATTTTGTTTTTCTTTTATTATTTTTTCTTTTGCTTGAAGTGCCCTGTATGCTAAATCTCTAACAGACCTACTTACCCTTATTGGATTGTTGTCTCTTAAATATCTTCTTATTTCTCCTATTATCATGGGAACTGCATATGTGCTAAATTGTACATTCAATGAAACATCAAAATTATCAATTGCTTTTATTAATCCGAACACATCCTATTTGAAATAAATCATCTGCTTGTTCTCCTCTTCCTCCAAATCTTTGTACCACACTTAACACTAATCTTAAATTTCCATTTATGAATTTTTCCCTTGCTATCTCGTCTCCATTTTTTATTTTGATTAATAGTTCTTGTTTTTCTTCATTTGATAGTACAGGTAATTTTGCCGTATCTACTGATGCAATCTCTACCTTATTTATCAAATTAAAAAACCTCCTTTTAGAAATAATTTCTAATCTAATTATTTCCAAAAGTTTTGTTTTTTATTCTACGCATATATATTCTTTTATATTTTCAAACTTTGAGTCTCCTATTCCAGATACATTTTTTATATCTTCTATATTTTTAAATTTTCCATGTTCATTTCTGTAAGTGATTATTTTTAATGCTGTCGATGGTCCTATTCCTGGGAGTGTCTCTATTTCAGTTTGTGCTGCTTTATTTATATTTATTTTTTCTTCCTTTGATTTGTTTCCTTCTATTATAATATTATCTCCCGCTTTTTCTTCTACCACTATTATCTCTTCATCTTTTTCATTTATATTTGGTATTTTCACCTTTTGTCCATCACTTAAGCTATATGCTAAATTTACATTTGATAAATCAGCTTCTTCAGTTGTTCCTCCCGCTTCTTCTATTGCATCCGAAATCCTTGCTCCTTTTTCTAATTCTATAACGCCTTCTTCTTCTACTTCTCCTGTAATGTGTATTACTATTTTATTTTCTATAATATTATCATCTACCTCCTGGTCTTCTTCTATTATATTAGATATTTTTTCTATATCAGAATAATCATATTTTTCCGTTTTACTAATAATATAATATCCTATAACTATACACATTATAATTATTAAAACCACTACTATTATTTTTTGTTTTTTATTTAATATTTCCATAAAAAAACCTCCTTAAATATATTGTTTTTTATTATTTTTTAATATATGATATTTATATAATTTATATTGGGGGAATAAAGATATGCAAACAAATTTAATAAAAAAATCTATACTTTGTATAATTCTTTTTTCTTTGATAAGTACATTGTTTTTGCCAAGTGTTTTGGCTGCGGATGACGAGAATTTTACTATTGATTCTCCTGCCGGAATATTAATGGATTTATCTTCAGGGAAAATTTTGTACGAAAAAAATATGGATGAAAAAAGATATCCTGCAAGTTTAACAAAAGTTTTAACAGCTATTGTTGTTTTGGAAAACTGTAAATTGGATGATATTGCTACAGTTAGTTATGACTCTGTTATGACTCTTAGCTCTCGGATATGTTACAGCAAATTTACAAGTTGGTGAAGAATTAACAGTCGAGCAATTACTATATGTTCTTATGGTAGGTTCTTCAAATGATGCTGCAATTGTTCTTGCCGAACATGTTGCCGGTTCTCAAGAAGAGTTTTCTAACTTAATGAATAAAAAAGCACAAGAACTTGGATGTACAAATTCGCATTTTATTAATCCAAATGGTGTACACAATGAAAATCATTATTCTACAGCTCACGATTTAGCTATAATTGCAAAATATGCTATGCAAAATGACGAGTTTAGAAAACTAGTTTCTACAACTTCTTACAAATTACCAGCAACAGCTAAGTATGAACGTGAAGATAGATTATTTACTACAACTAACAGTTTGCTAATTGTAAATAACAATGATAGAGCTGATAATTATTATTATAAATATGCAACTGGAATCAAAACAGGTTTTACTACTCCTGCTGGCAATTGTTTAATTGCTTCTAGCAACAAAGATGGGTTTGAACTACTAACAGTTGTATTAGGAAGTGGACAAACATCACAAGGACTAAGTCAAAGATACCTTGATACAATTTCTATGTTTAACTATGGTTATTCTAATTACTTTATGAGAGGTGTAGCAAAAGAAGGTTCAATTGTTCAAACAACAGTAATAAATAATGCTACTAAAGATACTAAAAAATTAGATTTAGCTTTATCAAAAGATGTTACGGTTCTTATTAAAACTGAAGATAAAAACACTAATTTGCTTCCAACAGTTACTTTAAATGAAAATCTTAAAGCTCCTATAAAAAAAGGAGATGTTGTTGGTCATGTTAAATATGAAGTTGAGGGAATAACTTATGAAGCTGATTTATTAGCTAATTCTGATGTAAAACCGTCTAGAGTATTTATTAAAATTTTGATATTTGTTATTATTTTAGTTTTTGCTTTCTTGTATTTAAAAGCAAAGCAGAATCAAAAGAAAAAAAGAAAGGTAAAATATTATAAAGGGAGATAATTAATTTATCCCCCTTTTTTATACAATTAGAACAAATGTGAATTTAAAAATTGCTTTGTTCTTTTATTAATTTGCTGTATTTGTGATAGTGTTTTGTTCTTGGTTGCTTTCCACATTCCTAAATAATCTGTCTACAACTTCTTTTGTTTCTTCTTTATCATTTAAGAAAAACCATATTCCATTTAGCATTTTTGACTCTCCTGGTAGCTGTTCTGCTTGTATACTATCTACATCAAGATTTACTATATAAGGAATATAATCTTTTAAGTTTGAAAATTCCATGTTGGTTTGAACATAGTCTTTTGCTAGATCCATAATCTTTCCTATTTCTTTTATGTTTTTAAATTGTATTGTTTGTTTTAATACTGTTTTTATTAACTCTCTTTGTGTTTTCATTCTTCCATAGTCTTCTATTCCATACTTGTATGAATATGTAGAACCATCATTATTGTGTCTAAATCTTACCACTTGTTCAACTTTGTCTCCATTTAATTTTTGTAACCCCTCTTTTAAATGAATATGTAAGTCTTGTGTCTCATCATCATAGTCCATATCTATAGGAACATTGAACTCTACATCTCCAACTATATTTACCAATTCTTTTAAAGCCTTTGTGTCTATTAATATGTAATATTTTAAGTTAAGTCCTGTAACCTTGTTTATTGCTTCTATTGTTTTTTCTGGTGTTGAACCATTTGAATAGAAAGAATTTAATTTGTTTCCTGGTCTTGCTTTTTTTGTGTTATCACCTATAAATGTATCTCTTGGTATTGACAACATTGATGCTTTTTGTGTTTTAGGGTCATATGAACACGCAATCATTGTATCAGAAGATCCTGTACTTTCGCCCATTACTAATACTTCTAATTTGTCAAGATTTTTTAATGTTTCCTTATTATGTCCAAATAAAGCTGCTAACCAATTACCATCTAAATCATAAACTTTTTTTGCAAATATTCCTCCGCATATTCCTAAAACGATTAATATTATTATAAATATTTTTAATCCTGTATGTTTTTTCTTTTTATTTGTTTTTCTTTGTTTTACATCCACTTCTTCTTTTACTTTTTCATTTGTTCTATCGTGTTTTCCCACTTTATGATCACTCCTAAAATAAATAATAACTTATGTACTAGTATAACAAAAGCAAATATAAATATCAAGATTTATATTGCTTTTATTTTAAGTATATAATTTTTATAATATTATTTTTGTAATTATATTATTGTTATACATAGCTTTTGTAAGTATTGTTTCATCAATGCTTTTTGTTGCATTTTCTTTCAATAAAGGTGAAATTAAGTAGACTACAGCCAATATTACATACACAATTAATAATCCCTTTAATGCTCCAAATATTGTTCCTCCAAGCTTATTAAATTGCTTTAAGATTGGTAATTTTGCAATTAAATCTCCTAACGCTGCTATGAATTTTAAAACTATTCTAGAAATTAAATATAATATTAACACCGTACATACTTCTATTATTTTTACCGTTATTGTTTCTGCTGTATCTTTTATTGTATTGTTTGCTTCTTTTATAAAGCCTTGTGGAATTTTTGTTGCTTCGCTGGCTTCATCTTCTGGTTTCATTCCTTCTGGTGTGATTTTTTCTATTATAGTACTTTCAATCTTATCATCTATTGTAGTATTCCTTATTATTAATGCCGATACCGGTTTATATAGTATTAGTGCTATAATTATTGCAATAAAAAATGATGTGATTTTTATTGCCGTTTTTATTAATCCTTGTTTGTATCCTATAAATGTAAATAATGCAATTATTAAAATTACTATTAAATCTAAAACAATACTCATGTTTTTTCCTCCTACAAAGAAATTAGCTCTATTCTGTTTCTTGAGATAATTCCAGCTATATCTCTACTAAACACAACGTCTTGAATTTCTTGTGATGATTTATATCTTTTAATTAGCCAGCCATTACTATTTACAAACAAAACCTCTATCCCTAAATTGATACATATAATATTGTCTGCTACATATACTCCCTTAGGATTTTGTTCTACTTCATATATTATTTCATTATTTATATTATTTGTATCTATAATTTTCATTTGAAATTCTTTTCCTAAAAATCCTTTTGATTTTCTTATAACTTTAGTAATTTTTGAATTTAAATTTATTCCCGCAAATAATACATCTTCACTTGTGTAATCAAATACTCTTGTTACATTTTTATTTTTTATAATATCTATGTATTTATCATACATGCAAACTAAGCTATCTTTTTGGTATTCTATATTTGTTATCAAATTATCACTATCGGCTTCATATTTATAAATAATAGCATCATCTGGTTTTTTCTCTGCATTTTCCATTGAAACAATTTCTATTGTTGATTGTATTAATACACCAGAAAAGTTTGTTTCTGCAATTGCTAAATATTTATTATCAGATGAAATATCTGTGTCTATTACTGTTGTTGTTGAAAGTCCTCTTTTAAACAATTCTTTTCCATTATTATCATATATTTCTACTATACTTTTATAACTTGTCCCAGAGATTATTACTGATACATATCCATTTTTATTTACGTTTATCCCTTTTATTTCTCCTTCAATATCTTTCTGCCAAACTATATTCTTGTTTTGAATACAATATAGTTTTTGTCCATTTTTTTCTGCAATACATAAATAATTTCCTTTACTAGCAAAAAGAGGTGTTGAAATTTGTATATCTAAATTTCCATCTTTATTTCCAAATCTATTATAAAAATCTAGGCTGTTTTGTTCTAATACCAATACGTATTTTTCATATGCATATACTCCTGCTAACTTATTAGCTTCCAAATCTATTTTTACTAAATCAGCAGATTGGATTTCTTTTCTAAATATATATTTATCCGAAAAATCTCTAAAGCTCTCATTTTTTATATATAAAATTATACATGTAACAATTAGTGCAATTACTAGTATGCCTACAATTAACTTTATTATCTTTGATTTATTTAATTGCTTCTTTGGCTTATCCAAATCCCCGTTCTTCACCATTAAACATATAATATTTCATAAATTTACACCTATCTTTTACATTATATAATACTTATATCAAACTAGCTTGCTTTTTTCAAGTTTAATATAAAAATTATTTGTATTATTCCTAGGTATCCAAATATGGGATACAAAAGATTTATTAAACCTGAAAAACTTAATTTACTAACCAAAATAGATGTTATGCACATTATTATAGCCCAATATGTATATTGCTTTTTACTTTTTGTACAATTAACCAAAAAGCTATAACCTGCAGATATTGCAGTTGTAAATATTGCAACTAATATTACAAATCCATAAAGATATTTATAAATATTTCCAAGTAGTCCTGCAATATATACAATCGGTATTTCTATTCCTTCTAAATCTTTTATAAACACTTGAATTAAAAAATATATTATTATCGACAAAACAGTCATTACAATGGTTACAATAGTAACTATTTGATTTATTTGTTTTTTACTTTTTATCATTTTTTTCATGCTTACTAACATAGGAATTAAAGTTATACTGTTATAACTTGCGTATAATATGCTACTTAAAATCCATCTTACATTGCTCTCTTGAAAATTATTAAAGCATAGTTTTCCACAATTTATTTGTTTTGCACCTAGTAAAATCACAAGTAATATTAATATTGGGATTAAATATGTGTTTATTTTTACAATTCCATTAATATCTTTAAAAAATGTTATTAATGATAATACAGCTATTATTATTCCACCATATATTTTAGATGCCTGAAACTCCTGAAAAAAGTAGCTGGCGAATCCAGATACCATTATAAAAAATGATATTAATAAAAATATGTTTATAATATTGTTTATTGTAAATATTAATATTTTATTGTCTCTCAACTTTTCTGGAATTATAGACTTCAAAAAATCTTCATATTCTTCTTGTTTTAATCGCATACTAATTTTTAATGTTTTGTATATTACAATTCCTATTAACATGCATGATATAAAAATGCCCAATAGTCCCTTTAAGCCATATACATTAAAAAAAGTATATATTTCTTGCCCAGAAGCAAATCCCGCTCCTATTATCGTTCCAATAATCACAAAACTTACTTTTAAACTTTCTAAAATATTACTCACCTTGCCTTTAATAATATATATGTTGGTATATTAGCATTTATTTAGAATATATTTTTTTAGGTGATTATTTTGGAATTTTTATACCCTCTATTTATTTCTTTTATACTTGTATTTATTTCTGAACTTGGTGACAAAACTCAGCTTATTGCATTATCTTTTTCGTCGAAACTAAAGTTTTATGTGATTATTTTAGGTGTAGCACTTGGTTCATTTTTTAGCCACGGAATTGCAATTTTATTTGGAAGTTTTTTAGGTAATATAGATAATCCAGCTTTTCAAAGTATTTTAAAAATTATTACATATATTTCTTTTATTATTTTTGGAATTGTAACTATAAAGCAAAGGAACTCTACTGAAAGTGTATCATCCAGAGATAATACCAAAATCAAGAAAAACATTTCCTATATATTATTTATTGCTTTTAGTATTGCAGTTGGTGAACTTGGAGATAAAACATTTCTTGCTTCCATTGGATTAGGCATACAATATCCTTATTTTAAAATTATGCTTATTTGTGGAGCTATCTTAGGTATGATTGCAAGTGATTCTATTGCTATTATTTTTGGAAAACTTCTAAGCAAAAAAATACCAGACAACATTATCAGTCTATGTTCTGGTTTACTATTCTTAATATTTGGATTTGTCGGATTTGTTAATTTTATTTTGTAAATGTATTGACTGAGGCAAAAAAATGTGTTATCATATTATTCGTTCAAACAAATGGTCCAGTAGCTCAGCTGGATAGAGCAACGGCCTTCTAAGCCGTGGGTCGGACGTTCGAGTCGTCTCTGGATCACCAAAAAGAACCTGTTTTTAACAGGTTCTTTTGTTTTGCTATTTTATTTCTGTACATTTTTTTGTGTTTTTCTGTATTCACAACTTTTCAAGCATTTTTCTATCAAGTATTTATTTATTTTTTCTTTTGCTTTACTTGAAACAGATAGGCATTAGTAAACTGTGATACTTTTATTTCTTTTCGCGTATTTTGTCGAATAGTCACCAAAAATGTAGATGATTAATGCTTGCTAAACTAAGTAAAATCAATTATAATAATTTTGTTATTTTATAAAAAGGAGGGATATATGATGAAGAAAAGTAACATAGTTTTAATAGCAGTAGTAATAATAAATATTATAATAAATATTTTTTTACTTGCTAAGTATATAGAGTTTAAGCCATTATTAAATGAATTAAGTAAAACATATATCATAAATCAATAAAATAAATAGAATGGAGGATGTTATTAACACCCTCCTGTAACTAGTATGACTCCCATATAAAATGTGTTATTTAATCATTATTGTTTCCGTTTAGTTAAATCGGATTTTAATAAATCCAGCACATTATACTCATTCCTTGAGCAGGTTCTTTTGTTTTGCTATTTTACTTTCACAGCATGTAATACTACTCTGTACTTTGTATTGTCTGCACATGTTGATAGAGTTAATATGCTGTCTGTTTCTTTTATATCCACATTAAAATCTTTTTTACTTCTACCTTTTATTTTTTCTACAAATTCCTTAAAATTTGATATATTTGTTTGTAAGTAATATTCTTCCGCTTCTGTTTGATATACTGAAAACACTTGATATTTGCAATTCTCATTTTCTGTAATTAAGGCTATATATTTATTATTTTCATTATTATACCACTCTTCTTTAATAACATCTTTTAAGCTTGCAAACATACTTCCGTTTTTCATATTGTGTCCATATATTATAATGTTTTTGTCAGTTCCATCAAATTTATTTCTGTAATCTGCAAAAATCCACCCTGCTTTATTTTTTTCTTTATCAAAATTATGTGTTAAATAATATGAATTATCAGTTCCTTTTACTACTGGAAAATCTATATCTGTTCCATTTACTTTTATCCATGCAATAGCATCAGAATTTTTTTGCTTTAATTTTGCAAAATCTATTTTATATTCTTCATTATTTGAGTCCATTTCATTATTGATTACAACATTTTCTTTAATTTCTGACATTATATCTTTATTCTTTTTATTGCTTTTTATCCACTCAATAATTTTTATTCCTGAAAATATTATAACTGCAATTAATACAATTTGAATAAGAGTAATAAGTATCTTATTTTTTTTCTTCATTCTAGCCCTCCTTTATTTGGCTATATTTCTAAATGTACTTTTATTTATATCACAGAATACTAGCTTAAACAAGATTTATTCTATTCAATGCATATTGCTTTATGCCAACTTTTTTCTTAAATCTCTTGAATAATTACGAAAATAAAGCTATAATATACAAGTATCATAAATTTGCGCTTGTAGCTCAGCTGGATAGAGTGTTTGGCTACGAACCAAAAGGTCGGGGGTTCGAATCCCTTCAAGCGCACCAAATGAACTAATTTGCAGCTTTAGCTGTAAATTAGTTCATTTTTTTAGCTCTATAATTAAAATTTATATAAAGCAACTGATCTCAAAAATGTATCAAAATTTCACGTCCCATAAAGCATCTTAAAATCACACTTATAATAAAACTATAACAGTGTTATAATTAAGGAAATTAATATTATATAAAATAAAAAACCAGTCCGATAATGGACTGGAAAAACTTATCCTAATATAAGATTAGTTTTTGAGGTAGGATTGGGTAATGGGTTAATTAAAATTTGTTTGCTAATTATTAAGAATTTCAGCCATAAATCCAAACTTTCACAAGATAGTCAGGAGTCCCTGAAGGAGCAGAAAATTCCACTACATATTCAGTAAGGTAATCCTGCCAACAATTATGGAGTTCATAAGGATTGTTGGTGCAAATGGTAGTAGTAAGTTCAGAAGCATTCCCACGCCTTGCATATCCATGAACATTAACAACATAATCTCCATATGAACAATTTGATTGGATAGTGATTCCCATACCACCAGTGCCTGTACCATTACAAGATATTACAAGGGTACCAGAGCCACCGCTGATTGTTTTCTGATTGAAACCACTTACGCTGCTACTGGCGCTCAAAACTGTAACGCCAGAATCACTGACCAGACAGGTGGCTTCACCGATCACTTTCAGCTCATTATCAGAACTTGTTCCTGATGTGCAATTGCTGGTAGCACTCACCGCAAAGGCAGAGGTTGATATGGCAAAACATAATGCAACCGATAAAAGAATTGAAAAAATCCGCTTAAAATTTTTCATGTGTAAACCTCCAAAAAATATTTTCCAATCCTACTAGTTGATATAGGAAAAGGTATTAACCTTAACCTATAAAAATATAACAAAAAGTTATATTATAATACAATATAACAAAAAATATGTGAAAAAACGCAAAAAGATAACAAAAGATAACTTTAATAAATTAATTTTTGTAACAAACTAAAAAAAGTAAGACTCTTAATATATAGAAAGAGGAAAAACATGGAAGAAATATATGAAAAATATTCAAAACTAGTTTATAACTATCTGTATAGACTAACAAATAATATTGAATTATCAGAAGAACTAATGCAAGAAACCTTTTATAGTGCTATAAAAGGTTTAAATAAGTTCAAAGGTGAATGTAAAGTTTCTGTTTGGTTATGCCAAATAGCAAAAAACAAATGGAAATACTATTTAAAGAAGAATAAAAAGATTCATGAAACTGCTTTAGATGCAATCATGGAAAATTTACTTGTTGAAGATGATGATTATAAACAAATATTTGATGAGGATGAAATATTACAATTATATAAATATATACATAATTTAGAGAAAGATGTTCGAGAAATTTTTTATTTAAGATTAAAAGGAAATCTTTCATTTAGAGATATAGCAGAGATAACTGGAAAATCTGAAGAGTGGGCTAGAGTGAATTTTTATAGAGGAAAATTAAAAATAAAGGAGAGTTTGTTAAAAGATGAAAAAAGAGTGTGATATTGTAACTGACTTATTACCAGATTATATCGAAAATTTATTAAGCGATGCTTCTAAAAGTTATGTCGAAGAACATTTGAGAGGATGTAACAATTGTAAACAGAAGTTAAAAATTATGCAAGCAAATATAGAAGAAAACAATGTAAATCATGAAAAAGAAGAAAAGATTGAATTAAATCATTTAAAAAAATACAGAAACAGGATGTGGATTTTAAAAGCTATTATATATGTTTTTATACTTATTATTTTAACTATTTTTATATTTTTTGTGACAAAACTCTTTAAAACTAATAACATTATTAACAATGCTAGAAGCAAAAAAGAGGCACTAATTAATTTAGATAATTATAGTGTATATACTACTTTATATCATATAGATTATAAAACTCAAAAGCAATATGTATCGTATAATGAATACTTTTATAAAAATGGAAAATATTATGAAAGGGCAAAGATGCAGGGAATTAATTTTACTACTAGTGGGGCTAATATTTCTTTATCTTATGGGGATATCAGCAATAATAGTAAAATCAGAATATTTGATGAAACAAAAACTATAAAAAAATATAATATTGATTCTGAGAAACCATCAAGTGAAAAATATATTAATAATTTATTTGAATTTTATAGTTTATACTTAAGAGATTTGAATGCTGTAGATAATTTAAAACTAAGAATTGGATTAGTTTTAAATTCGAAAATAAGAGAAGATAACTTTAACGGAAAAAAATGCTATGTCTTTAGAGAAGAAAACGAAGAATATTATCATGAAATATGGATTGATAGGAATAGTCTAATTCCTATCAAAGAAATTCAAGAAGTTTATGGAAAAATGCATGATGAAAAAATTATATTATTAAATATAGGAAATGTAAAAGATGAAGATGTTAACTGGGAACAAAACAAAAAATATGATGAATATAAAATAGAAACTATAGAAAGGGATAAAGTATAAATATTAAAATGATTAACACACTAATTGTAGAAGATGATATTAATTATGCGATTTATACAATAAATAATGTTTTAAGTAAAATAAATAGAATTCGTGTAACTAATATAGCAACTACTATATCGGAAGCTATAAATATTATAAAAAAAGAAAGCATAGATTTAATTCTATTAGACCTTAACTTGCCTGATGCTACCGGCATTGAGCTTATTAATAATATTAGAAGTTTTAATTTTATTAAAAAGCCTACTATAATTATAATTTCTTCTGAGTTGCCACTTATAAAAAAAGCAAAAAATGAAGAGAGTTTTAGTATTATAAATAAAATAGAAAGTTCAGACTACATATTAAAACAAATTGCTCAAACAATAGAAGAAATGCAATATTATAAAATAAAAGAAAATTTAAACAAAGATGTGCTCTTTTATCTTTCGCCTTTAGGGTATAATTTCAAGCGCAAGGGTACTATGTATATTGCAGAAGCAATTTTATTTATATATAAATCTAATAATCTTGACTTATTAGATAACTTAGAAAAAAACGTATACAAATATGTAGCCCTCAAAAACAAAAAAAGTATTAATAATATCAAAACTAATATTATTAAAGCAACTAACTTAATACCTAGAAATAATTTTTATCAAAATGATTTAACACCTAAAATTATAATTAGTGATATAGTTCTTAAATTAATTAATGATTATTCTTGTTAGAAACAAAATAACTAGTATAATCATTTTTTTGTTGGAACAGGTCTGAATTTTAAAATTCTTAAAATGGCTGAAATTGCTGTAATACAAGCAATTATTTTTTTGATGTTCCTTTTACTTTTTGTTATAAGAATTATACAATTTAAATAAAAATGTGTGGATCTTATGAGTTTTATAGGACCGTTAAAAGAATTTAAGATGTTTAATAAAAATTGGAAATATTAAAAGGATCAATTTATGATAAAATGATTTCAAAAATATAGATGTTTTTTATTTTTTGAAACCAATTTAATTTTTTTGGCAATATATAAGTGTAAGATATCTTAAAACAAATAAGGAGATTTAGATCTAAATGGAACTAGAAAAAATAGTAAATAAATATACGAATTATCTTTATACAACAGTAACTAATATGTCTTATGGAAATTTATCTTCTGAGGATATAGAAGAAATAATTTCTGATGTGTTTTTCATTTTTTGGAAAAATAAAGAAAAATTTGATACTAGTAAAAAATTAAATTTATATTTAGCAGGAATTGCCAAGAATTTAATTAAATCAAAATATAGAAAAATACATATAAACAGCAACATTGAAGATTATGAAAGTATTTTAATTGATAATTATGACATTTCTTACAATTATGAACAAATAGAAAAAACTCGTATAATTGAAGATTCATTAAATTGCATGCAAAAGGAAGATAAAGATATGTTTGTATTATATTATTATTTTTCAAAAAGTATTAAAGAAATAGCAAATGAATTAAATTGTTCGGAATTTAAAATAAAATCAAAATTATTTAGAATAAGAAAAAAAATTAAAACAAATTTAGAAAGAGGTGGGTATAGATATGAATAACAATTTAAATAGCAAAATATTAGAAAAAGTTCAAACTAAAATAGCTATATCTAACTTTGAGGAAAAGGAGAAATTTAGCATGCCAAATAATAAAATATTAAAGACTGTCGCAGGTTTAGTGTTAGTTTTAGGAATTACTTGCGGAGCAGTATATGCCGGATATAAAATAACTGGTTATTTTAAAATCAAAGGAATTGATGATTCTGGAATTCAAACTGCATTAGAAAATAATTATGTTCAAAATATAGAAATGAATTATATAGAAAAAGAACAAGTAAAATTTAAAGTTGATTACTTAATGATGGATGATATAAATTTTGATTTAGTTTTTAATTTTGTTACTCAAGATGAAGTTGATAACTATGAAGAAATTGCAGTTACTAACTTGCAAATAACAGATGAAAACAATAACCAAATATATATTGATTCAGAAGAACAAGATATCTGGACTAAGAATATATCATTATCAAGTGCAATGTGGACTACAGTAGAAAAACAAGACCATACTTTAAGGCAAGTATTACATTTGTGTTCAAATAATTTTCCAAAAAGTAAGAAAATTTACATAAGTTTTGATAGTGTAATCTTATATAATGTGAATAAGGGAAATCCAATAACAATCATATATAAAGATAACTATAAATTAGAATTTGATGTGTCAGAGCAATTAATAAATCGTAAATCTATAGAATATGAAACTGATAATTCAAAAGTAGAAAAAGCAATATTAACTAATAGTGGTTTTGCCATAACAATAAAAGAAAATAATTATATCCCAAGAAATGCAAATTATATTGTTAAAGATACTGAAGGAAATAGTTATACATTATCAGATACACTAAGAATACTTAAAAAGCCTGATTTGAGCCAAATAGAAAAGCAAGTTTTGATATTTAATATTACCAAATATAATGAAAGTGATGCTATTAACCTAATAAAAGAAAATGGAAATATAGTTGAATTTGTAAAAAAGTAATATGCATATAATAACCGAAAGTCCAGTACTTAAATACTGGATTTTTTCATGCGCATTATTTATTATCAAGATATTCTTTTATTTCTTCCTGGACTTTGTTATCAAATCCATAAAAACAGTCTTTTTTATTGTTCTCTATATAAATAATATCTAAAACACTATTTTTTTCAAATACTATGTCTATCTCATAATTATCACTATAAATTAATCTTAATACTGCATTTTTTGAATATATTTCTTTGTGAATATCTATTATATCTAATAATACTGTTTGTCTTTTTGTATTATAGTTTTCCTCTATTGAAGAATTTAGTTTTTCTAACACTTCTGCATATTCTTTATCTTCCTTTGTCAATCTATATTTCTCTTTATCATTGACTGTATAAATCATATATTCTGGATCTTCAAAGACTTTTTTAGGAGTTCCTTGATTGTTTGTAATCTCTTCGCCTTTTTCTTTATTAGTAAATTTTAAAATAGCAAATATTGCAATTAATATTAAAGCAATTATTATAATATATTTTAATAATTTTGGCATTTTTTCCTCCTTTCTTTTTTTGTATTTTTAATTTTATATATTTTTCTTTAAGTTTCATTATGCTATATTCATAGATTATTCATTTTTGTTATTATACCATATATTATAATATTTACTATATATTTATAGTCTTAATAAATTCTAAAACCTCCTGTGCTTCTGCTCCTTCTAGTCCACAATTTATTAATGCAATATTATGATTTAATTTATAAAATGATACATCACTCCAATTTTCATTGTTGTCGTAATATCCAACAACTGCTTCGGTTCCATTATTTAAATATATTTTTTCAGTTGTTCTACCTGTTCCGCAAACTCCAAATGGATTATTGTAAAAATATAAAACAGCATTTTTACTTTCTTCGTTTTTATACAATTTTAATGCAAACTTATAATAATCGTTTTCTTCATCTTGAGATATTTCTTCATAATGCCAGTTATTTGGAATGCTTAGTTCTATGCTAATATTATCAATTGTTTTAGAATAATTTTTTTCTGTTTCTTCATAATAAATTTCTTTTGTATTGTTTGGAACGTTATTATATATTTCTTTTCCAAATATTTTTATAATTAAGCCATTATCATATCCACTTGCTGAATTATGGTTTAATTTATGAACTTTCGATACTGTATATATTAATGCCTTATATTCTATTGTACCACCATCCTTTAAACGCATTGGTATTGGTACTAATAAAACTAATAAAATTATAACAATCACAGCTATTAATATTTTCTTTTTCATATACTATCACCTCTTATTTATAATACAATTTAATACTTTAAAAAGTTTCATTTAAAATTTCTTTATTCTCCTTTAACAGTAATACTGTTGCTTTAAGTATATCATATATTCCTTATTATAAAAATATTTCTATGCTTTTAAGATAAATTTGTCACTTTATAGTCACTTTTGTAAGTTAATATATTTACAGGTGATAATATATGAAGAATTTAAAGAAATTTTTAATTGTAATAATATTAATTGTATTAAGTATACTTGCATTATTAATTGGACAGGGCTATAAAATGTACAAAGAAGCAATATCTACTATGCCATTGTCCCAAAAGGTTGAAAACATAAGATTGCAAAAAGATTACACAAATTTGTCTGAAATTCCTAAAATTTATACAGTTGCTGTAATCTCTGTAGAAGACCATAGATTTGAAAAGCATCATGGCATTGATGTAATTGCAATTGCAAGAGCAGCATTTAATGATATTAGAACAATGAGTTTTGTTGAGGGTGGAAGCACTATAACTCAACAGCTTGCTAAGAATATGTACTTTACTCAAGAAAAGAAAATAACAAGAAAAATCGCAGAGGTATTTATGTCTTATGAAATAGAAAAAAATTATAGTAAAGATGAAATATTAGAGTTGTATGTTAACACAATATACTATGGAAATAATTATTATAATATTAAATCTGCTTCTTTAGGTTATTTTGACAAGTTACCAAAAGATTTGAATAGCAGTGAATGCACAATGCTTGCAGGAATACCAAATGCGCCTTCTTTATACAATCCAAAAGCAAGTCCAAAGCTTGCAAAGCAAAGGCAAAAACAAGTTATACAAAAAATGATTAAATACGGAAATTTAAGTAAAGAAGATGCAAATAAAATTTTAGATAAAAATATTTAATAGTCATTTTAGAGTCACTTTAAAATATTATAATACGTTTTGAAAAATGTAATAGCATATTTATATGCTTTAATAAAAAAAGAAAGGATAGGAACTATGGAAATTTTAAAAGTAGAAAATTTAGTTAAAACTTATGGTAAAGGCGAAAACCAAATCAACGCTGTTGATAATGTTTCATTTACAATTGACAAAGGAGAATTTGTTGCTATTGTAGGCGCAAGTGGTAGTGGAAAATCAACTTTACTACATTTACTAGGAGGTGTAGATAGACCAACTTCCGGAAAAGTATATATAGATGGAAAAGATATTTATTCTTTAAATAATGATAATTTAGCAATATTTAGAAGAAGACAAATTGGATTAATATATCAATTTTATAATTTAATTCCTATATTAAATGTAGAAGAAAATATTACTTTGCCTTGTGATTTAGATGGAAGTGAAGTTGATAAAGCAAGACTTTCAGAAATGCTAAAAACACTAGGATTAGAAAACAGGAAAACTCATTTACCAAACCAACTATCTGGTGGTCAACAACAAAGAGTATCAATAGGTAGAGCAATGATAAATAATCCTGCAATAATGCTTGCAGATGAGCCTACTGGAAACTTAGACTCAAAAGCAAGTGAGGAAATAATTTCATTACTTAAACTTTCAAATAAAAAATTCAATCAAACTGTTGTAATAATTACACATGATTTAGAAATTGCAAAAGAAGCAGAAAGAGTTATTACAATCGAAGATGGAAAAATTATTAAAGATGAAAGAAATTAAAAAGGAGTAATACAATGAATATTTTAAATAAATTTACAATAAAAAGTTTAAAGCTTAATAAAAAAAGAACAATTGTTACTATTATTGGTATTATGCTTTCTACTGCTCTTATTTGCGGCGTTGCTGGTTTAGTGTCTAGTTTTCAAAACTCTCTTATAGACTGGGCTAGAACAAATGACGGAAACTATCACGTTACATTTAAAAATGTGTCAAGTGATAAAGCGCAATATGTAACAGAAAATCAAAAAGTTAAAGATTATTTTCTTTCTTCTTCTCTTGGTTGGGCCAATTTAGAAGGAAGTAAAGCAACTAACAAACCATATTTACACGTTTTAGCTTATGATAAAAAAGCACTAGAAAACTATGGTGTAGTATTAACAGATGGTAGATTACCTCAAAATCCCAATGAAATAATAATTACTGAAAGCGTATTAACAGGAGCACGTGTTTCTTTAAAAATTGGAGATACAATTACTTTAAACATTGGAACTAGAAAAAGTAATGATGACTACTATTTAAATGACGACGCTCTATACACTGAAGGCGATGAATCCATAGTAGATACGAAAGAAAAAACTTATACGATAGTTGGCTTTATGCAAACTTTGGATGTTGAAAAATTTTACTCTCCTGGTTATTCAGCCTTAACATATATGGATGGAACCCCATCTGCTATTGATATATCTGTTTTATATAAATCTCCAAAAGAGTACGAAAAAACTACAAAAGATATTTGTAAAACCTTAAATTTAAATTTTGATGAAGATGTATATGTAAATTCTGACTTCTTACGTTTTCAAGGCGTAATGAGTTATGGCATGTTACGTGTTTTATATGCAATAGCAGGAGTTGTTATATTTATAATTGTTATAAGCAGTGTATTTGTTATTAGAAATAGCTTTAGCATATCTGTTGCAGAAAAAAACAGACAATATGGAATGCTTTCTAGTATTGGTGCAACTTCAAAGCAAATAAGAAGAAATGTAATATTTGAAGGAATGGTTATTGGATTAATTGCAATACCTCTTGGAATTTTACTTGGAATAGTTGCAATAATGATTTTATTAAAGGTAGTAAATTACTTACTTACAGATATGCTTTCTGGCCTTGGTTTTACTTATAGCATAAACCTACTAGCAGTGCTTATATCTGTAGCGATTTCAATAATTACAATATATCTATCTTGCTTAATTCCTGCAAGAAAAGCTGCTAAAATTTCTCCAATTGAATCTATTAGGGGAAATAACGATATAAAAATTAACTCTAAAAAATTAAGGACCTCAAAACTTACTAAAAAGTTATTTGGAATTGGTGGAGTTATTGCTAGCAAGAATTTAAAAAGAAGTAAGAAAAAATATAGAACAACTGTAATTTCATTAGTTATAAGCATATTCATATTTATATCATTATCTAGCTTCTTGACTTTAGGAACAAAAACAAGCCAATTTTACTACATGGACTTTAAGTTTAATGTATATGTGCATAGTTTAAGTGATGCTAATACACAAATATATGAAAAAATATCAAAACTAGGAAATATAGATAATTCGGCATATTGTTATCAATCAAGTTTAGATATTGATAATATTAAATATGCTTCTGAATTTGGTAAAAAATTTTTAGAAAATGACCCTCAGCCTACTGGAATCGCATTTATGGTATATAACAATGAATATTTTAAGAAATATATAAAAGAAATTGGATTAAAAGAAAGTGATTATAAAACAGCAGTAATTTTATTAGATTATGACACATTCTACAATGAAGATGGTAGCAAAACTGTTGACAGAATATATTCTTTAAAGTCTGGGGATAAAGTAAATGTAAAATCTGGGGATAAAGAAAAAACCTTAACAATATCAAAATTTACAGATGTAAAACCTATGGGACAGGAAGCGGTATACTATGATCATGGAATTATAGTAGTATCAGAAGATTATATTAAAGAAGTATTTAAAGAAGATGTTAATAATTCAGATTATTATCATTTATCAGATTTATTTATAAAATCTTCTAAGCCTCAAGAATTAGAAAATACACTTAATGATTTAATAAAACAAGGTGGAGATTATTATGGGCTTACTGTATTTAATTATGAAACATATATGAAACAAGAACAAAGAATGTTGCTTGTTGTAAAAATATTCTTATATGGATTTATAACAGTAATAACATTAATTGGTGTAACAAATATATTTAATACAATAACAACAAATATGATACTTAGAAGCAAAGAATTTGCAATGCTAAAATCTGTTGGAATGTCTTCTAAAGAATTTAACAAAATGATAAGATTAGAAAGCATTATGTATGGAACAAAATCTCTTTTAATAGGAATACCTTTAGGAATACTTGGTTCGTATGGAATGTACAAAGCATTTGCACAAGGAATAGATTTAGGTTACACATTACCTTTACCAGCAATTATTATATCAATAATTTTTGTATTTATAATAGTTGGAATAACAATGAAATATTCATTAAATAAAATAAATAAACAAAATATTATAGAAACAATAAGAAAAGATAATATTTAGTAATAAAAATGTAGGGCACTAAATATAAAGTGCCCTACATTTTTATTAAAGTCTATGATATAATCTTGCAAAGGAGAAAATTATGAAATCTATTTTAATTGTTGAAGATAATGAGGCTATTATTAAAGGCCTAAAATATTTATTAGAACAAGAGAATTTTGATGTGACTATTTGCAAAACTGCTGAAGATACTATGAATGTTGTAGGAACTAAAACATTTGATTTGATTATATTAGATATCACATTACCAGATGGAAATGGCTATGAGCTTTGCGAATATATAAAAAAATACACAGATATTCCAATAATCTTTTTAACAGCTAGGGACGAAGAACAAGATGTAGTAAAAGGTTTAGATATGGGTGCAGAAGATTATATAATTAAACCTTTTAGAAATAGAGAACTTCTTTCTAGAATTAATAATGTACTTAAAAGATTTAATAAAGAAAACAATAAAATAATATATGAAAATATTGAAATAGACTTAGATCAAAAAACAGTATATGTAGAAGGCACAGATATCGAACTTACAGCATTAGAATTTAAAATATTAGTTTTGCTATTTTCAAATATAGGCAAAGTAGTAACTCGTGAACAAATCCTAGAAAAAATCTGGGATGTAGCAGGTAATTTTGTAAATGACAATACCCTTACTGTATATATAAAAAGAATTAGGTCAAAGCTTGGAAGTGCAGATTGTATAAAAACCATTAAAGGAATTGGATACCAAGTGCAAGGAGGTCAAAAGTGAAATTACGAAAAAATAAAAGTTTACTTACAACGATACTAACAAGTATTATAATCATATCTATTTTTGTAGGTATATTTCTAATTGTTTTGCACACTCAAAATAAACATTATACCAAAATAATAAATGCAAAAATAAATTCAATTGTTAATACTGTTGTGAAAAACTATCCAGATGTTAAGGAAGAAGATATTTTAAAAATACTAAACACTCAAAGTAACTATGGTGAAGATATCTTAAAAAAGTATGGATATGATAATGAAGTTTCTAACATAAAAGAATTACAAGAAGAAATGAATCGTTCAAAAACTCAAGATTTAATTTTAATAAGTTTATTTGGCTTGCTTTCACTTAGTGCATATTTAGTATATGTTGCATCTCAAGAGAGAAAGATTAAAGAAATAAATGAATACATAAATCAAATAAATAATAAAAACTATACTTTAAAAATAAAAGATAATAAAGAAGATGAATTGTCAAAACTTAGAAACGAATTATATAAAACAACTATTATATTAAAAGAAGCCGCTGAAAATAGTAAAAAAGAAAAAGAAGAATTAAGCACAGCACTTGCAGACATTTCGCATCAATTAAAAACTCCTTTAACATCAATACGAATAATGCTTGATAATATTAATGATAATCCAGATATGTCAGAAGATGTAAGAAATGATTTTATTTTAGAAATTAGCAAACAAGTAGATTGGATAAGTTCTCTTGTTATATCTCTTTTAAAAATTGCAAAATTTGATGCCGGCACAATAAAAATGGAAAATGAAAAAATTGATGTTCAAAGATTGATAAGTGATGTAATTGATAGTTTGGCTATTTTAATTGAAGTTAAAGAAATTAAAATAGAAACTAATATAGATAAAAATTCTACTTTTGTAGCAGATTATAAATGGCAAAAAGAAGCTTTAATAAACATCTTAAAAAATTCTATAGAACACTCTCCACAAGGTTCTAAAATACTTATAACAGTTGAAAACAATAGTGTTTTTCTAAAAATAAAAATACAAGATTTTGGCTATGGAATTGATAAAAAAGACTTAAAACATATATTTGAAAGATTTTATAAGGCTAAAAACAGTAGCGAAGATAGTATTGGAATTGGCCTATCACTTTCAAAAGCAATTATTGAAAAAAATAATGGATATATAAAAGTAGATTCCGAGCTTGAAAAAGGAAGTACATTTGAAATAAAGTATATGAAATAAAAAAAACATTATAATAAAGTAAAAGGACTTAAATAGAAAAATATTCAAGTCCTTTTTTGTTTATTTATCTAACATCTTCATCATCTGACTGAGTTACACCTGCTTTTTTCTCTTCTTGCTCCACATATTTTTGTTCTAATTCTTCTGGTGTGATCATTCTCCATTTTTTTACATTAAATGGTCCACCTGGTAATAATCTAACATCGCCTATTACCGCAAGACTTACAAATGATAAATTCATATATGGGTCTATTCCCTCTTTCACTTGTGCATTTTCTTTTAATGCTTCCATTTTTTTGATTACAGTATTTGGAGCTTCATCTGTCATTATTCCTGCTATTGGTAATGCTAAGCTTGCTTTTACTTCTCCATTTTCTACATATATTTTTCCGCCTTGCATTTTAGCAATTTCGTTCGCTACTTTTATTATATCCTCGTCATTTGTTCCTGCAAGTATCATATAATGTGAATCATGTGCAACTGTTGTACCAACAGTACCTTTTTTTAATCCCATACCTTTTAAATATGCAGTTCCAATATGCATTGTTCCTTTATGTGGCTCTATTACAACTGCTTTTATAATATCATCTTCCAAATTATAATCATTTGCTACTCCTACATCTGTTGTTATAATCTCTTCCGGAACTAACCCAATCACTTGTTTTGCTTGCCCTTTGCAGCTAATGTCTTCCGCAGTAACTTCTCTCATATTTATCGTATTTCTTACTCTTTTTTCTAGCCATTCGTCCACTTTATTTTTAGGCCAATTTTTTATCCTTTCAGTTGTCATTTTTTCACCATTTTTATATACAGAATTAATTTTAACTGACCTTATGTCATCCAAAACTGCTAGATCTGCTTGTTTACCCACTTCTATTTTTCCCAAATGCTCTAATCTAAAATACTCCGCAGCACCCTTCGTTGCTGTAATATATGCATCTTCTGGTTTTACTCCTAAACTTATTGCTTTTCTTATAATAGAATCAATATGTCCTTCATTTCTTAATTCTTCTGGATGCTTATCATCTGTTACAAACATACACCAATCTCTGTATTCTGGCATATTTATTAACTCTACTAATGCTTTTAAATTTTTTGCTCCTGTTCCTTGTCTTATCATAATATAAAATTCTTGATTTAACTCTTTTGCTACATTTAGTCTTTCTATTGCTTCTTCAATTCTACTACATTCATGGTCTGATTCTATTCCTGCTGAGATATATTTTTTTAAATCTTCGCCTGTTAAACCAGGTGCATGTCCATCTACTCTTTTCCCCAATTTTTTTGCTGTTTTTATTTTTGCTAAAACTTCTGGATTATTTAATATAACTCCTGGGAAATTCATCATTTCTGCTAATCCCAATATTCTATCTGGGTCTAAGTCAAAGCATTTTTTTGTTGCTTCACTATCCAAATTTGCAAAAGATTCATCAAACTCTGTTGCTGGCACACAAGAAGGAATCATAAAATATACAGATATAGGTAAGTTTTTTGTTTTTTGTAACATATATTTTATTCCATCTATTCCACATACATTTGCTATTTCGTGTGGGTCTGCAATTACTGCACTTGTTCCATGTATACTTGCTATTTTTGCAAAATCCTCTGGTGAAATTATAGAACTCTCCAAGTGTATATGACCATCTATAAATCCTGGTGTTATGTATTTACCTGTTAAATCTTTCTCTTCCTTTCCAGAAAAAATTCCATTTATTCCAACAATTTTGCCATCCTTTATTGCAATATCTCCTTCTACAAATTCTCTTTTGTCCGCATCTAAATATTTTGCATTTCTTAATACTAAATCTACCTTTTGCATAATATCCCTCTTTTTTTTATTTTTTCAACTCTTTGATTATATCAGATTTTATGTAAATTGTAAACTTTTATTTTAATTTTCTTATATCACAAAATATATTGCTTTCATATAATGTATTATGTATACTATGGTGGTGAAGTTATGATTTTAAATTGCATTGTTCTTGCACTTTCTGTAAGCATTGATTCTTTTGGTATTGGGATTACTTATGGAATAAAAAATACTAAAATTACTAATTGGTCGAAATTAATTTTATTTACTATTTCATTAATAGTTACAATTATCTCTATAAACTTTGGAAAAGTTATATCTAGAATATTTTCTCCTTTTTTTGCTAATCTTTTAGGTTGCTTAATATTAGTTGCAATGGGAATTGTTTTTGTCTTTCAAAGTTTAAGCAAAAATGGAAGTACTAAAAAGTCTTTAAAAGGTCAGAAAAAATATAACTTTTTTATAAAATGGCTTGGAATAACAATTCAAATAATTAAAGACCCAATTTCTTCTGATTTTGATAAATCAAATACTATAAGTTCAAAAGAAGCATTATATCTTGGAACAGCACTTTCACTTGATTCACTTTGTGTAGGTATTGGAAGTAGTATGTTAAATATAAGTTCATATTTATTCCCTTTACTTGTAGCATTTTTTCAACTACTATTTATTTCTTTTGGAAATTTTATAGGTAAAGAATTGAAAAATTCTTTTAGAATAAATGATAATGTATGGTCATTTATTTCTGGAATATTATTAATTTTAATCGGTTTACTTAAATTTTTGTAAAAAACTCTTGCATTGCTTAAAAAAATGTGCTATTATTTATAAGCACGTGATTTTTAAGTACTTCGGGGTGTAGCTCATTTGGTAGAGCGCGTGGTTTGGGACCATGAGGTAGCACGTTCGATTCGTGTCACCCCGACCACCTTTTTAAAAGGTAAAACGTAAAAATAGCAAGTCATTCAAGACTTGCTATTTTCTTTTATTTAAGTCAATGGATTTTAATTGTGCCAAAATTTTCCATCAGGCTGTCCGAAAATTAATCAAAAATTGGGCTATACCCCTTTGGGTGGACTTTATTTGACTTTTATTATTGTGTCAAATTCTCCTCTACCAGCAGGAACTTCTATTTTTACAATAATATTTAATTCATTATTTCCATCAATAAAATATTTTATTGATTTGTCTTTTACTGAATTAGTATAATTCTTTATGCTTTTTTCTATATAAGTTGTCATATCTTCTTTAAATTTTGTAAATCTCTCAGATTTTTTTATGGCATCTTCAACCTTATCATTAATATTATTAGAGTTAAAACCTGCTAATTTATAAACTTCTTCATAACTATATAATTTTAATGTATCTAAATTAAAATTATATGTATAGTATTTATATTGTTCAACATCTGTTCCTCCGGATTCAACGGTTATTAATATTGATAATAAATTACCTTTAGTATATGTTTTATATGATGCTATATTATACCAAGTTTTGGTATTTTTATACTCTTGTTCAAAGTTTTCTGCTAGTTCTTCAAATAGTGTTTTTATTTCTTTATTGGCATTATTAGCATCTTCTGAATTGATATTAATATATGGCAAATTAATGTCTTTTAAAGAATATGATTTATTCATATTCTCACTATAATATGATTCATCAGAAAAATTTTTATATAAATAATTTGCATCATATATTAAATCTCTGTTATCATCAATTTTTATGTTGCTCTTTTTAGTAAGATTTTTGCTACTTACACTAGTTTTGTCTTCATCTGATACATCTTTATTTTTATTGCTATAACACATTATAACTATTGATATTAACAATAAAAGAATTATAAATATACATATTGCTGTACCTAAGCTAACTTTAATTGTTTTCTTTTCCTCCACTTCATCATCCCCCTTTATCTTTTGTGCTCATTATATCATTACAATAATATGCTGTCAAAATATGATAAATTTTTAACCTGCTTTTAGTGCTTTATCCACATTTTATCCTTTTGTATCTCCTGCAATCCACTTTTCCGCTTAAATATGTTGATAATTTTTCACCATTTATTAAATTTTCTTTTTGCATTTTGGTAAGGTTTTTAATTTGGTACTCCAATTTACATGCTAATGACTTATCTTTACTCTTCCACGCTATTTCTAATTTAACTGCATTATGCGATTTTGTATACTTTGCTCCGTTTTTGCTTTTTAATAAATGCTCGTTTATTCTTTTTTCTAAATTATTTGTCATTCCTGTATATATTGAATTATCCAAACATCTTAACATATATGTATAATACATTTTTTCTCCTATACTTTTATTTTAAAAAAATTATATAGCTTTTTTATTTTTAAGCAAGTCTTTTTTATTTATAACTCAAAAATGACTAGCTTAATTGCTAGTCATAATATTTAAATCTTCTATTATGTACTCTGCTGTATCTGGCATTACAAATTTTTCTGTTAGGAATTCTAATACTTTATTTATTTTTTCTTTACTATCTGTTATATTTTCTATTCGTGTTGATTCTGGTTCGTAGTTCTTCATTTGTTTTACTATTTCTATTCCATATTTTTCATCTAATATTTGATAATACTTAATTGTTCCAGTAGTATGTTCATTTTTCATAACTGTACTGGCATAAAGCTTTTTCATTTCTATCCTCCTTTTCCTTTGTATTGTCTTTTATTATATATTTGTTATTCCAAAATTACAAGAACTTTCGTGTACCAGCTTTCGACAATTATTGCACAATACATTTTATTGGTATCCTTTTGCTTTCAGTGAGTATTCTATTTCATTTATTCTTTCCATTATTGATACAAACAGCGGCTTAAATACTATATTCATATTTTTTACTATATTTATTGTATTTACTTTAAATCCTTTTACAAGTAAAACATATTTTATTCTTTCTAGCTCTTCTCTCAATATTGGAATAAAGCTAATTGCTATTGTAACTAACAGTCCTAAATCTTTTGGATTTATACCAAACAATTTTAATGGATGCGCTAAATCCTCCATAACTGTAGCAAATTCCATATATGAAAGCATTTTTGAAAATATGTATGTCATAACACACACCAAAATTAATTTAATTCCAATTGTTATAGCATAATTTATATTAACAACAAAAGCATTTATTATTGCTGTTATTAGTACAAATATGGATATCTTTATTAGATTATCTATTAAACTCTTTAAATTAATTTTGTACGCAATTATTAAAGTAACATCTATTGTCAAAGCTGCAATTAATGCTATATTGCTTTTTACAAAAAATATTAAAATTACATATACTAGAAAAAATATAAATTTAATTATATTAATTATGTGTTTTAATTTCATTTTTTTGCTACCTCTATTATTTTGTTAGTTAATTCTTCTTTTGTCCATTCTTCTAATTTTATTTCTATTCCATTTTTTTTAAACTCGTATAACATTTTAGCAAGACTTGGTATTTTTATTTCATGTTCTTCCAAGAATTCTATATTTTCTAATATTTCCTCTTTATTAAATTCTTTTATAATTTCTCCTTTTTCTAAAACTACTACTCTATCTGCAATTAGAATTTCATCCATTACATTTGTTACATAAATTATTGTATATCCCTGTTTTTTTAATGTTTTTACTATTTCGTAAACATCTTCTTTTCCTTCTGAATCTAGCATTGTAGTAGGCTCATCAAAAATTATATATTTGGGATTTACTGCTAAAACTCCTGCAATAGTAACTCTTTGCTTTTGTCCCAAAGATAGTTCATAAGTAGGGCTTTTTAAGTATTTGTCCATTCTTAATTTTTCTAATGATGTTTTTATTCTAATTTCTTCATTATCCAATTCTAGATTTTTTAAAGCAAATGCAATATCATCATATACGTTGTTAAATATTATTTGATTTTCTGGATTTTGAAATACCATTCCTATTTTTTTTCTTAAATTATAGAATTCTTTTTTGTTTGCTGTATTTATATTATCAACAGTTATTCTGCCAGACTTTGGCTTTAACAAACCTGCTATTAATTTAGACAATGTTGATTTTCCGTGAGCCATTTTTGCCGATTACTGCCACGAACTCGCCTTCTTGTATTTCTAAATTGATATTTTTTAATACTTCTTTACCATTTTTATATTTAAAATTAACCTCTTCTAGTTTAATCATTCTTTAATACCTCACATACTGTTTTATACACATAAAAGCTTCCAACTATTAAAATTACTCTATCACTATATGCCTTTTTACAAATATTAATTGCATCTTTCAATTCATATTTATACATATTTATATCATTTAAGTATTTCTTTGCTTCTTTATATAGCTTTTCTTTTGATACATATCTTTTTTTGTCATTTCCACTTGTAAATATAAATATCGAATCTTTTTCTTTACATATATTTTTAATTATTGTTTTATAATCTTTTGTTTTTAAAAGTGAAATAATATATACTTTTTTACTATGTGAAAAGTATTGTTCAACATTTTGTCTTAAATTGTTTATAGCATTTTCATTGTGTCCTCCATCAAATATAATTACCGGATTTTGACTTAAAGTTTCAAGTCTTGCTTTATGTACAACAGTTTTTAGTCCATTGTAAATAGCCTCTTTAGAGATTTTGTATCCCTTGTTTTTCAAAATATCAATACATTCTAATACCTCTGCTGCATTGTTTATTTGAGCTTTTCCTTTCAAATTAATTTCAACATTTTTATATTCTTTATAATCAAACTTTTGTAAATCTAAAGTATATGAGTAATTTTGTATTTCATCTGAATTTACCAAATGCAATGCTGTATTCTTTTCCTTGCAAGTATTTTCTATAATACTGTTTATGCATTCTTCTTGCTTAACAAATACTGTATCTGAATTTTCTTTTATTATTCCTGCTTTATGTGTTGCAATTTCTTCTATTGTGCTTCCCAATATATCCACATGGTCATATCCAATATTTCCTATAATAGAAACCATTGAATCCACAATATTTGTACAATCAGTTGTCCCTCCAAGACCTGTTTCTAATATTGCGATATCACAATTGTTTTTTGCAAAATATATTAAGCTAAGTGATGTAATTGCTTCAAACCATTTTACTGGAACTTTATGTGTTTTATTATAATTAGTTATTTCTTTTGATAGTGGAATTAAAATTTCTTCTACTTCTTCATCTGTAATTTCTTTGTTATTTATATATATTCCGTCATTAAATCTTATTAAATGTGGGGATATGAATTTTCCTACTTTGTATTCTGTATTTTCAAGAACACTTGCTAACATTTCGCATATACTGCCTTTTCCATTTGTTCCTGCTACATGTACTATTTTTAATTTTTTTTGCGGATTATCAAACTTTTCCATTAGATATTCCATAGCATCTAAATTCGGATCTTTTGTAAATTTGCTAAATGTATTTAAATATTCATCTATATTCATTGTTTCTTCTTCATAAATGTATTTTTTTGCAAATGGTCTTAATGCTTTTTCTAGTAAATAAATTGTTATTACTTGTATTGGCAGCATAATTGCTTGTGTTGTTATTCTTGTTAAGATTACTGCTATGTATGCTTTTCCATACATAATGTTTAAAAATGCAGATTCAATAACAACTTTTACTCCTATTTGCACAATTAAACTACTTAATATTAGTTTAAAAATAAATGTTTTGTCTTTTATTTCTTTATTTGGATTTTTGTATAAGAATATTCCATATATAAATCCCATTAACCCTGCAGTTATAGTAAATCCTGGGAAATATGCGCCAAATGGAAAAATAAGTGCTCCTATTAAATCTCCTAATGCTGCTACAGCCAAACTATATTTAGGTCCTAAATACACTCCACATAGCATCATTGGAATAAAACTAAAACTTATTACTAGAAATGAAGTTTTAATAGATAAAAATCTTGATAGAACTAGCAGTATACTTAAAAACATTGCTGCTAATATCAGTTTTTTTGTTTTTGTAATTGTAAATTTGCTCATAAAAAAAGCCCCCTTTTAATTTTGGAGCTTCCACGTTAAATAAAGACTACTCTTTGTTTAATAGCGGAATGCGAAAATAAATCAGCAAAGCTAAAAGCTTTTTCGTTTACTAACAACTTCCCGTTTAGTAACACTTAACTATTTATTCTCTACTCTATTCTTGTCTTATTTTATCAGATTTTGTAGTATATTTCAATATCTTTTTCTCACTTCATTAAATTAACCAATCTGCTTGTTCCCAATCTATCTGCGCCAAATTCTATAAATTTTTCTGCGTCTTCAAAAGACTTTATTCCTCCTGCTGCTTTTATTTTTACATTTGTTCCTTCTAATTCTCTTTTAAATAATTGTATATCTTCAAATGTTGCACCACCTGTTGAAAATCCAGTTGAAGTTTTTATATAGTCTGCTCCAGCATTTTTTACAATTTTGCACATTATTGCTTTCTCTTCATCAGTTAATAAGCAAGTTTCTATTATTACTTTTAAAACTTTTTCACCACATACATTTTTTATGGCTTTTATTTCTTTTTCTATATCTACATATTTTTTATCTTTTAACCAACCTAAGTTTATAACCATATCAATTTCATCTGCTCCTTCTTCTATCGCAGACAATGTCTCATAAACCTTTACATTTGTTGTATTATACCCATTAGGAAATCCTATAACTGTACATACTTTTAATTTATCACCAACATATTTTTTTGTATCTTTCACATAGCTTGGTGGAATGCAAACTGATGCAACATTATATTTTATTCCATCATCACATATATTTTTTATTTGCTTCCATGTTGCAGTTTGAGCAAGTACCGTATGATCTACTTTTTTTAATATTTCATTTTTGTTCATGATTTTTCTCCTTAAAATTTTTAATAGATTGCGAACAAATGGGGACATCCCCCCTTGTTTAAATCTCAATTTCTCATACTTATTATATCATAAATTTTATTATTTCATAATATTATATTTTAGGTGATTATATGGAAACATTAAGTTTAGGTTCAACTGGTCCTGTGGTAGAACTGTTACAAAGTACTTTAATGAAATTAGGCTTTTATTCTGGAAATATAGATGGTAATTTTGGTCTTTTAACACAAGTTGCTGTTAAAAGATTTCAAAGAAATTTTGGATTAACTCCAGATGGAGTTGTTGGCTCCTCTACTTGGGATGCCTTATTTCCATATATAAATGGCAGAACTTCATATACTATAAAACAAGGTGATACATTATATAGCATTGCAAATAGTCTTTCTACAACTATAAATAGAATTATTGTTGCAAATCCTGGTATTTCGCCCAACAATTTGCAAATTGGTAAACAAATTATAGTTCCTTTTGGAAATATTGTTCCTACAAATATCAGTTATAGTGCAAATATATTACAACTTAATATTAATGCACTTTCTAGTATTTATCCATTTTTAGAAATAGGTTCAATTGGTTCCAGTGTTCTTAATAATTCTATTCCCTATATAAGGCTTGGAACCGGTGACACAGAAGTTTTTTATAGTGCTTCTATACATGCAAATGAATGGATTACGTCTCCTTTGCTTATGAAATTTGTGGAAAATTTTTGTTTGGCATATGTTAATAACTCAACTTTGTTTGGTTACAACATTAGAAATATTTTTAACAATACTTCTATATATGTTGTTCCTATGTGCAATCCAGATGGTGTAAATTTGGTTACTGGTCAAACAAAACCTAATTCAAGTATATATAATAGTGCTAAAGCTATTGCAAATAAATATCCTTCTATTCCATTTCCTAATGGATGGAAAGCTAATATTCGTGGAATTGATTTGAATTTACAATTTCCTGCTGGTTGGGAAGAGTCTAAAAGAATTAAATTTGCGCAAGGGTTTACTTCTCCTGCTCCGCGAGATTATGTAGGTTCTGAACCATTAGTAGCACCAGAAGCTATTGCTATATATAATTTTACTAGACTTCATAATTTTAGATTAATACTTGCTTATCATACTCAAGGTAAAGAAATTTATTGGCAATTTCAAAATTATGCTACTCAAGAGGCAGAGCGAATTGGTGAAATTTTTGCACAAGTTAGTGGTTATGCTTTAAGTGAAGTCCCTTATAACTCTAGTTTTGCAGGATATAAAGACTGGTTTTTACAAGAGTATAGAAGACCTGGATATACAATAGAAGCAGGTCTTGGTGAAAACCCGCTTCCTATTAGTCAATTTAATGATATATATAATGATAATATTGGAATATTAGTTTTAGGATCAGTTTTATAACTGCTCCTAATTATATTTTTCTAAATTTTTATTGCTTGGCACTTTAGTTGATTCTCCATTCTAAAATCTATTTTTTTCCTAATTTTATTTTTATACTATACGTCTTTTTATTTCTTAAAACTATTAAGTTTACTTCATCTCCAGCTTTTTTAGAATAAATATATTTTCTAAGTTCACTCATTTTGTTTATATCTATATCATCTATTTTTGTTATAATATCCCCAACTTTTAAATTTGATGTATTCGCTGGTCCATCTTTATTTATTTGAGCTACATATATTCCAGAACCAAATTCTATTCCTGTTTCTAAATAAGGTACAACATTTTTGTCATATGCAAATATGCCTAAATATGCTTCTTCAAAATTTCCATTTCTAACAAAGCTTTCTATAATAGGTTTTACAATATTAATAGGCACAGCAAAGCCTATTCCTTCTGCTTCATTTATTTTTACTGTGTTTACTCCAATAACTTCCCCATTTGTATTTATCAATGGTCCTCCACTATTTCCTGGGTTAATTGTTGCATCTGTTTGAACTAAATCCTCCATATATGACTCATTATTTTCTTCTTCTATTTTTATTGTTCTATTTACTCCGCTTATAATTCCAGAAGTTACAGTTCTTTGAAATTCTACACCAATTGGATTTCCTATTGCATATGTGGTTTGTCCCAATTTTACATTATCTGAATCTCCTAAATTTAAATACTGTAATCCTGTTGCATTTATTTTTACAATTGCTAAATCTAAGTCACTGTCGGCCCATGCCACACTTCCATTGTAGCTTTTCCCATTTTCTAATGTTATATAGCAATTGCTATATTTGTTACCTGCCACATGCCAATTTGTAAGGATATAGCCATTTTCTGAAACTATCATTCCTGTTCCCAGTCCTAAATCAGAAGCACTATTATTTAAAAATATTGAATTTCCTTTATTTTTTATTTTAGAAATTCCAACCACACTTTTTGTAACGCTTTCTAATACTTCTGTTATATTTTGTTCTTCTTTTTTACTTTCATTTTGTGAAAGTCTAACTGCCACATTATTATTTTCATCAGTCGAATACACGTCTATATCTGTATACATGCTATATATAAATACACTACTTGCCGCAACTACTATTACTAAAAAAATCAAACTAATTATCTTCTTAAATTTACTCTCTCTTTTCCTGTATTCATACATCTTTATCCCTCCTTTACAATATTCCTACATTATATTTTTTCCTTTTTTTACTATTTTAATCATATATTTAACTGTCTTTTTTTGTCGATTGTTGCTGTAATTTGACAAGTTTGTGTCAAATTATTTACATTATTTTGTGTTTTATGTTACAATTTAGTGTAGCAGTTGATTTATAACGATTTTAACGATATATATTAGTTATAAAATATAATAAAAGGTGATATTATGGAGAGCAATGTATACAATTTAACAAACCCACAAAAATCAATTTGGTTCACAGAACAATTTTACAAAGGAACACCTATTGAGAATATCACAGGATGTGTAATTGTATTAGAAAAATTAAATCTTAAAGCTTTACAAAAAGCTATTAATTTATTTGTTAAAAGCAATGACAGTTTTAGGTTGAAATTTACAGTAAAGGATGATAAACCTTTACAATATTTATCTTCTTTCTCTGAATTTGAAATTGAAAATGTTATGGTAAATACAGATGAAGATATAAAAGATATAGAAAATAAAATGTCTAATACTCCTTTCGAAGTTTTAGATAATTTACTATTTTCATTTAAAACATTTACATTTCCAGATGGTCATGGTGGTTTTGTTATAACAGCTCACCATTTAATTTCTGATGCATGGACAGCGGGTCTTGTAGTTAATGAGATTATGGATTATTATGAAAAAATAATAAATTCACAAATTATAGATAATCAAAATCCTTCTTACTTAGATTACATTACTTCTGAGCAAGAATATTTAAATAGTGAAAAATTCAATAAGGATAAGGAATTTTGGAATGAAATTTTTAAAACAGTTCCAGAAGTTGCAACAATTCCTTCTATTAATGTTGAAAATTCTAATTCTTCTTTGTCTTGTAAGGCAAAAAGAAAGCAATTTGTTATACCAAAAGAAACAATGAATTTAATTAATGAATTCTGTAAGCAAAACAAAGCTTCAGCTTTTAATTTCTTTATGGCTGTTCTTGCTATATATTTATCAAGAGTATCATCTTTAGATGATTTTACTATTGGTACACCTATATTAAATAGAGGAAACTTTAAAGAAAAACAAACAACAGGTATGTATATTAGTACTATTCCTTTTAGAATTTCTATCAATCATAAAATTCCATTTGCTGAGTTTTTATCTAATATATCAGCAGATTTTTCAAAGATTTTTAGACATCAAAAATATCCATATCAATATCTTTTAGAAGATTTAAGGAAAAAGGATAGTAGTATTCCTAATTTATATAATATATTACTTTCTTATCAAAATGTAAGAAGTAACAAACAAACTTCTGATATAAATTATGAATCTAGCTGGGTTGGAAATAATTTTATTTCTGATGATATTGATATCCACCTTTATGATATGAATGATACTGGTGATATAAACATTGCATATGATTATTTAATAAGCAAATATTCTATTGATGATATTTGTTCTATTCATGCTAGATTTTTATATATTATAAACCAAGTTTTAGAAAATAATGATATCACATTAAATGAAATTGAAATTGTAACTCCTGATGAAAAGAAAAAAATATTATATGATTTTAATAATACTTCTGCAGATTATCCACGTGATAAAACAATTACTCAATTATTTGAAGAACAAGTTGAAAAAACTCCTGATAATATTGCTGTTGTTTTTGAAGATCAAAAATTAACATATAGAGAACTAAATGAAAGAGCTAATAGTTTAGCTAGTTATTTAAGAAGCAAAAAAATTGGAAGAAATGATATTGTAGGAATTATGGTTAATCGTTCTTTAGAAATGATTATATCTATTCTTGCTGTTTTAAAATCTGGTGCTTGTTATATTCCAATAGATCCAGAATATCCTCAGGATAGAATAGAGTACATGTTAAACAACAGTAATGCAAAATTGCTATTAACCTTTAAAAGATTGAAAAACAAAGTAACTTTTGATAACAAATTATTTGTTGAGCTTGATAATGAATTATATAATTCTAATAAAGATAATTTAATAAATATAAATGAACCAGATGATTTAGCATATATTATATATACTTCTGGCTCTACAGGAAAGCCTAAGGGAGTAATGCTAATTCACAAATCATTGTCTAACCTTACTAATTACTGTAATAATTATGTACAATATTTAAGAAAAAATGTTTATAGGACAATTGTGTCTGTTACAACAGTAAGTTTTGATATATTTATTTTCGAAACATTAGTATCACTGCAAAAAGGATTAAGATTAGTAATTGCAAATGAACAAGAACAAACCATTCCTAGATTATTGAATAACTTAATTGAAAAGAACAATATAGAAATAATTCAAACTACACCTTCTAGAATGCAATTGCTAGTTAATAATATTGATGATATTCCATCTCTTTCAAATTTGAAATTTATAACTCTTGCTGGAGAGCAACTGCCTATTTCTTTAGTAAATGAATTAAAAGAATTATGCTCTCCAATTATATACAATGGATATGGACCTAGCGAAACTACTGTATTTTCCACTTTAACAGATGTAACAAATCATAGTTATATTACAATAGGCCATCCCCTAGATAACACTCAGATTTACATTTTAGGCTCTGAACTAAATATTTGCCCTATAAATGTCCCTGGGGAAATATATATATCAGGTGATGGTGTTGGACATGGTTATATAAATAATGAGAATTTAACAAGAAAAAGTTATTTGCCAAATAAGTTTTCTAGTGAAAACAAAATACTTTACAGGACTGGCGACTTAGGATGTTTTCAACCTAACGGTGAAATTGTATGTCTTGGAAGATGCGATAATCAAGTAAAAATAAGAGGTCTTAGAATTGAACTAGGCGAAATAGAAAATGAAATAATTAATTTTGGAAATATAACTAATTGTATTGTAGTGAAAAAGATTTCTGAAGATGGACATGAATTTTTATGTTCGTATTTTACATCTACTGCTGAAATTGATTTGTCTAATCTTAGAAATACTTTACAAAAGAAATTACCAAAATATATGGTACCTCAATATTTTATTAAATTGGAAAAATTTCCTTACACCCCTAATGGAAAAATTGACAGAAAAAGTTTGCCAGAACCAATTGTAGAAACTAGATGTAAAAATATAATTTCACCTAGAAATAATACTGATAAAATATTAGTGAAAATATTAGAAAGTTTATTAACAATTAAAAATATTAGCATATCTGATTCCTTCTTTGAGTTAGGTGGAGATTCTTTAACAGCTATAAATTTATGTGCAAAAATTTATAGTGAACTTAATGTACAAATTTTTGTTAAAGATGTATTGGAAAATCCTATTATTAAAGATTTATCTGATGTTATCTCCTCTAAGGACTTACATAACAAGAACTGTCCTTTAAAGAAAGCAGAAATCAAAGATATCTATCAGGCTTCTTTTGCACAAAAAAGAATCTTTTACTCAACACAAGCTATCTCTGGTGGAAACAATGTTGTATATAATGTCTCAGGTGGATTATTAATAGATTCTGTTTTAGATGTTAATAAAATTGTTGACTGTATTAATAAAATAGTTAATAACCAAAGCTCTTTTAGAACTCAATTTGAAATTGTTGATGGTGAGTTATATCAAAGAATTATTAATCATGCCCAAATCAAAATTGATTGCTATAATGGTCAAGAAAAAGATTTGCAGTCTATTCTTGATAAATTTCCTAAACCTTTTGATTTAACAACTGCACCTTTACTTAGAGCCTCTGTATACGTTCTTGATAATAAAAAGACTTTACTTTTACTAGATACTCACCATATAATTATGGATGGTGCTTCTTTGAATATATTAATACAAGATTTTTGCACATTATATAGTAATAATAATATTGATAAATTAAAATTCGAATATATAGATTATTCAGAATGGGAAAAATCTTTTGTTGAAAGTGATGAAATAAAAAAATATGATGAATACTGGGCAAGTACATTTGCTAATTCTCAAATTTCTTCACTAAACTTGCCTTATGATTTTCCTGCAAATTCAAAATCTTACGAAGGTGATAAAATATCTTATAACATGCCAAAAGAAACTTTTGCAAAAATAGAAGAACTTGCAAAAAAACATGACGTTTCTGCATATACAGTGTTCCTCTCTGCTTTATATATTCTATTATATAAATATACCGGCCAAACTAATCTAATTGTTGGTAGTCCATTAGAAGGAAGAAATTATGAGGAATTTAATAATATTATTGGTATGTTTGTAAATAATATTGTATTAAAAAATGATATTCTACCTGAAAATTCAGTTGACAGTTTATTAAACAGCACACAGAACATAGTAACAAATGCAATATCAAATCAGCCATATCCTTATGAGCTTATACTTAAAAAATTAAATTTAGATAAGAACACTTCTTTACTTGATGTAGTATTAACTTATCAAAATACAAAAAAATCAAAATATAATATAGAAAATGCTAATTTAGAATTATTGTATTCAAACACAAAAACTGCTAAATTTAATATTTGGTTAGAAATCATTCCAGATTTAGCTAGATTTAATTTAGAATATAACTCTAGTCTGTTTAAAAAAGAAACAATTAATAGTTTCTTAGAACACTATATATTTATATTAAATCAATTAATTTCTAATACAACTATAAGTATTGACGATATTGAAATTATAACTCCAAAGGAAAAAGCGTTACTAAAACAATTTAATAATACTGATGGACCTATTAATGATGATACAGTTGTTTCTATATTTGAGGAACAAGTAAAAATGCATCCAGACAATATTGCAATTATATGTAATGACAAAACTTTAACTTATGATGAATTAAATAAAAGAGCAAACAGCTTAGCTCACCTATTAATAGAAAAAGGCATTGGAGCAAATGATATTGTTTGTGTAATGACAAATCGTTCTTTTGAAACAATAGTATGTATGATGGCTATTTTAAAGGCTGGTGCTGCATTCTTTAATGTTGACCCTAATTACCCTATTGAGAGAACAAAATATTATTTAGAAGATAGTAAGACAAAATATGTACTTACACAAGCAGAATTAAAAGATAGAGTATCATCTATTGAAAATTGTATAGAAATTGATTTAAGCATAGAAGATATTTATAATAAAAACTTTGAGAATCCAAATGTTAAAATAAATCGTGGGGATTTATCTTATCTTATTTATACATCTGGTTCTACTGGAAAGCCTAAAGGTGCAATGTTAAACCAAGTAGGCTTTGCTAACATGGTTAAAGCCATGACTCTTGTTTTAGACTATTTAAAAGAGGGTAATAAGCATTGTATAGCCTCTGTAACTTCTACACCTTTTGATATCTTTGTTTATGAAATTATAGTTTCATTAACTCATGGATTAAAAATAGCTATGGCTAATAATGCAGAACATAGAAATCCAAAGCTTTTAGATGAATTAATTAGAAAATGTCATGTAGATGTTATGACTGTTACTCCAAGCTTAATGAAAATCAACTATGACAATAGAGAGCCAGATACTGCATTAGCTCAAGTAAAAAATATGGTTTTTGGTGGAGAACCTCTTCCAGAAAAATTTGTTGAAGACTTAAGAGCTCTAGCAGACGATATAACAATTTACAATATATATGGTCCTAGTGAAATAACTATACTTTGTAATGTTCAAAATTTAAATGGAGAAAAAGAAATTACTATTGGTCCTCCAATAATGAATACTCAAATTCACATATTAGATAAAAACATGAAACCTTTACCAATTGGTGTTGTTGGTGAAATATATATTTCTGGAATTCAAGTAGGTTATGGATACATAGGTAAACCAGAATTAACAGCAGAAAAATTCTTAGATAATCCTTTTGGCGAAGGAAAGATGTATAAATCTGGAGATATTGGTAGATGGACATTTGATGGAAAAGTTCAATGTTTAGGAAGAATTGATAATCAAATTAAATTAAGAGGATTAAGAATTGAGCTTGGGGAAATTGAAAATGTAATGCTAAATGTTCCAAACGTTTCTTCTGCAGTAGTAAATAAAATTGAAATAGATGGAAAAGAGGCCTTATGTGGTTACTATACTTGTGACAAAGATGTTTCAGAGGATATTGTAAAAGATGCTTTAAGAAAAGCACTTCCAGCATATATGGTGCCTACATACATTGTAAAATTAGACCAAATGCCTTATACAATAAATAGAAAGATTGATAGAAAGGCCCTTCCTTTGCCTGAGCTAAACAAACCAGTTGCAAATAATAAAATAAATATTGAAGAGCTAAATTCTGTTGAAGAAAAGCTTCTTCAAATTTGGAAAAACATATTAAAAATTGATGACATAGATATTAATGATAACTTCTTTGACATTGGCGGAGATTCAGTTGCAGCAATTAGTATGCAAATAGAAGCAGTTAAATATGGTTTGGAATTTGAGTATGGTGATATATTTGCTTTTCCAACTATAAAGCAGTTGTCTGCTAATTTAAAAACCCCTGATGAAATATTTATAAAAAACTATGACTATAGTAAAGTTAATTCTGTTTTAGCAAGAAATACTATGGATAATTTAAATACAATTAAAAAAATTAAATTTAATAATATGTTATTAATTGGTTCAACAGGTTATTTAGGTGCACATGTTTTAGATGCATTTTTACAATCTAATAAAGGTATTGCATATTGCTTGGTAAGAGAAAAAGATGGTTTAGATATAAAAGAGCGTTTAAGAGGAGTTTTAAATTTTTACTTTGGAAATAAATATAATGAATTATTTGATAATAGAATAAAAGTAGTTCGTGGAGATATTGTAAAGAAGAATTTAGGATTATCCGAAAAGGATTATTCTGAATTAAAGAATAATGTTGACACCGTTATAAACTCTGGTGCACTAGTTAAACACTTTGGTATAAAGAAAAAATTTGAAGAAATAAATGTAAAAGGAACTCAAAGTGTTATTGATTTTTGTTTAAACACAAAAAAAAGATTATTGCATGTTTCAACAATAAGTGTATCTGGAAATGGTGAAAAAGAAGAAACTGTTATAGAAACTCCTGAAAATATAAATGATAAAAAAATATTCAAAGAGTCTGACATATATGTTGGCCAAAATATTAAAGGAGTATACTCTACAACAAAATTCAGAGCAGAACTTTTAGTATTAGAAGCAATTAGTTCTAAAGGACTAGATGCCCAAATTTTACGTTTAGGAAATATAACAAATAGGTATTCTGACGGTGTGTTCCAAATGAATACAGATGAAAATGCTTTTGCAAAACGTATTAAATCGTTTATAGAGATTGGTGCTTTCCCTAATTATTTATTACCTCACTCTATTGAATTAACACCTGTTGATTTAGCGGCAGAAGCAATAGTTAAAGTTGCTAATTATACAAGTTATTGTAATGTTTTGCACATTTATAACAATAATCTATTGCCTATTAAATTGTTCATTGAAACTCTTAGTGAATTAGGTATTAATCTATTGCCTGTTCCAGAAAAAATGATGACAGATATTATTACTGGAATTTTAGCTGATAATAATAGGAAAGATATTTTATCTGGTATAATATATGACTTAAATGAAAATAAGCAATTAGTTTACACATCAAGAATTAGACTAAATAGTAATTTTACAGAATGCTTCTTAGAAAAGATAGGCTTTAATTGGAAAAACATTGACAAAGAATATATAATAAAATATATATGTTACTTGAAAAAAATAAATTTTATATAGATATGGAGGAAATAAATGGAAAATTTAAATATTCAGTTTTACTTATTATTAATATCAGTGGCAACAATGTTATACTTTAGTGCATATTTGTTGCGTCAAAAAGATCATAAACAGCTTAGTCGCTTTTTTATACTCGACTTAACTTGTACATTAATTATCTCAATAGGTGTATTACTTCAAGTAATATTTACTAATTTGTTTAATATAAATCCTTTTATATTTGAAAAATTTATTTACATAGGAACATGCTTTTTCCCTGTGTGTTTCTTGCTAACTAGTTCCATATTTATAAATACTAAACTTGTATTAACTACAAAGCACAAATTACTATTTGTAATACCACTAATCTCCTTACTCATTTTGTGGACAAATGACTATCATCACTTATTTTACAAGTTCTATTCTATAGATTTAGAACAAGCTGTTTTCGGTCCATATTTCTATATACATACACTGTATTCATATTCATGTATTTTAATTGCAATTTTTAGGTTAATATTGTACTCTATTAAGAATTCAGGCTTTTTTTCGAAGCAGTCACTATTAATTTGTACAGGCAGTGGTATATGTTTAGCTATGAACATATTATCTACATTGGGAATTTTAAATTCTTCAATATACACAACTCCTATAGCATTTACAGTTGCAATACTTTTTATTGCTCTTGCTATATTTAAATTTGACTTTTTAAAAGTGACACCAATAGCGCTTCAAAGGGTTGTTGATAGAATGTCTGACGGATACATTATTGTTAATGACGAAAATATTGTAACAGATTTTAACCAAACCTTTTTAGACTTATTCTCTCTAAAAACTAGCGAACTTAGAAACATTAATATTAATGATTTAATTACAAAGCTTTCTAGTGATTCAGAGGAAAGACATACTTTTCTAGATGCAATTAATAAAACAAAATCAAATGATAAAACTATAAAAATAGAAAGATATTTTTCACAATTAAATAAATATTTTAATATTGAAATTAATAGTATTAAAAATAAAAATACATATCTTGGAACTTTAATACTTTTTAAAGATATTACTCAGCATACTATGGATATGAAAACAATTAAAGATAACCAGGACATGCTTATAGAAAAAGAACGTTTAGCTTCACTTGGACAAATGATTGGTGGTATTGCTCACAACTTAAAAACTCCTATTATGTCCATAGCAGGCGCCGCAGAAGGCTTATCTGATTTAATTAAAGAATATGATTCTAGCATTGAGGATCCAGAAGTAACTGTTCAAGATCATCATGAAATAGCAAGTGACATGAATGTATGGATAGAAAAAATAAGAACTCATTTATCATATATGTCTGATGTAATTACAGCTATAAAGGGACAAGCTGTTAATTTTGCAGACCAAACTTCTACTTCCTTTACAGTTAAAGAACTTATGAACTATGTTGACATTTTAATGAAGCATGAGTTGAAAAACGCATTAATTAACTTAAAAGCTCAAGCTGACATAGATTCTTCTACAGAAGTAAAAGGTAATATAAACAGCTTAGTACAAGTTATAAACAATATCATTTCGAATGCAATACAAGCATATCAATCAAGAGGAGAAACTAATAAAGATATAGATTTTAGAATATATAAAGAAGGTTCTAATATAATATTTAAAATTCAAGATTATGCTGGTGGATTGCCACAAAATGTTCAAGAAAAATTGTTTAAAGAAATGATAACAACAAAAGGTAAAAATGGTACAGGACTCGGATTATTTATGTCCTACTCAAATATAAAAGCTCACTTTAGTGGAAATTTAAGATATGAAACTTCAAGTGAAGGAACATCATTCTTTATAGAAATACCAATGTAAACGTAAAAAATCTCTTAATTTAATTAAGAGATTTTTTTATTTATATTAATTATCATCGTCTTCTAAAGCTCCGAACAGCTCATCAAATTTAGCCTCCAGTTCTTTTTGCACATCGTAAGATAATACATCATCTTCTTTTTTATTATCCTCTTCATCTTGTGGAAGCATTGGTGCTTCTTCTACCTTCTTTGTTTCAGGTTCTTCTACATCATCAAATAAATCATCTAAGCTTTCTATTTTTGTTTCTTCTTTTTGGTCTTCATTTTCTTCTACATAAGGATTATATGGATTATATTTTCTCCATTTTCCTCTATCTATTGGATCTATTTCATTATGGCTACATGCAAATCTATTTACCAATTTAATTGTATCATATTTAAAGTAATAATACTTATGCGCTTTTATTGGCTTTATTCCTTTTTCAAATATAATACATAAGTCATTATCTAATCTTCTTAGTTCGTCTGGTGTCATAAGCGCTCTTGCCATAATTTGATCTGATTTATTATATCCTTGCCTCCACATGTTTTTATCTTTGCTTACAGACCAGCTATCTCTGCTTATGGTCTTCTCTCCCAACTCTTTAGAGAAATATTCAACTGTTTTTTGTGAGTTACTTCCTAAAAATATTGTTGTATCACAGTTACCAATAATTGTTTCATATGATTTATCATATACAGCTTCCAATTGGTCTAAATTTTGTAATATAACACTAAATGAAATTTTTCTACTTCTTGAAGTTGATATTTTTTTATCAAAATCTGGTATTCTACCAATGTTTGCGAACTCATCTAGTATAAAATATGTAGGTTGTGGAAGTGCTCCACCATTTAAGTCTGCAAAGTCATATAAATGTTGTATCATTTGTGAAAAGAATATTGTAAGTAAAAAGTCATACGCCGCGTGTGTATCTGATGAAATAACATATAGAGCAGTTTTCTTTCTACCTATATCTTCGAAATTTATTGTATTTGTTGATGTTAAATCTGCTATGTCTCTTGAATCGAACTTACCAAGTTTTGATTGTAAAGAAGAAAGTATAGAACTATATGTTTTTTCTGGTGCTATCTCAATAGACTTATAGTTCATTCTTGCTGGATGGTCATAAGGTAGTTGGTTCATAAGTTCTGTAAGTAAGTTTCCTCCACCACTGTTGTTTGCTGCTCTAACTAATTCTGCACAGCTTGCTAAGTTCTGTTCTTCTGGTGGTCTTGTTGCTAATAAGTAATATATTAGAGCTTTTAATAGCATTTCTGCCATATCATCCCAATATGGGTCTGATTGATTTTTTACATCGCTTTGACCTTTAACTATTGTGTTTGCAATAATATCAACATCAATCTCGTTTTGTATATGTATTAATGGATTGTATCCATCACTATTTTTTGGATTTACTAAATTGAATATTTTTATATCATATCCTTGTGTTTTTAAATAACCAGCTGTTTTATCATACAACTCACCTTTTGGATCTGTAAATACATATGATCCTAAAAGCTGGTACGCATTTGGTATAACATATGATGCAGATTTACCAGAACCAGAACCGTCCAACAACTAGTACGTTTACGTTTCCTCTTTTATCTACTGGCAAATAGTGTTTTTCTGCAAGTAAAATTCCTTTTTTAGGGCTAAGTACACTATATTGTTCTCCAGATGCCCAGTCACTTGAACCGTGTTCAATATCTGAATATTCATTTTTTGGCATTGATTTTACAATTCCTACTGCTAACATAATTAAAACCCCTATTGTTACATAGCCCTCCACCTTCCAAAAAATTGGTGAATATGATGGTAAAAATATTTTTGAGATATTTGATCCTATTGTATTGAAATTAGAAAATAATACTTCAAAAAATTTACTACTATCAAATATTCCATTAATTGTTGATTCTTTTACACTTACTGCTATAGGCGCAGAAAGCAATATGGATAAAGCTATCCATATTGCTGCTGCTATTATTAATGCCATTTTACTTTTCTTTAAAGCACTTTTTATTTTATAATTCATACTTTATCACCTTTTCATTTGTAAAAATATTATCTGCCTTCTCCTGTTTTTTCTGCTCTTTTCTTTTTAGGATTTCCTCCTGGTTGTGCAGAGATAACTATTCCATTTTCTTTCTCTGGGTTTTTAGCATCATATTTAAATGCTTTTTTAGGTGGCCATTTAATAGTCATTATAATTCCTCCTCTATTCTGTAAAAGTAGGTGTTCCTCCCACTAATTTAAATCCTTCATCTGTTATATCTCTTATTTCAAATGCAAAATAGGTTTTGTTTGGTTTCAATTTGCATTTACCTTTTACTTCATTTGTTGCTTCATCGAAGTATAAAACTGGTTTTAATTCTTCTGTTGTTTCTGGATCAATTATAGAAATTGGTCTTTTCAAATTTGGTGTGTATTGAACTTCTTTATATTCTGTTTCTTCTTCATTGTATAAAGTTTCAAATTTGAATGGCATTGGCTTTTTAGATATTATAACTTTATCTCCTTCCAATATACCATTATTTATAACTACTCTTTCTTTTCCAAAAGAAAGTATTGCTAACTTATTTCCTTCTGGCTTTGGTTCATCAACATAAAATGTTTTTTTCTTTTTTTCTCCAACCAACTCTTCTGTAAAATCTAATCTTTCAACAGTAAATTTAGGAGAATTTTCTTTTAGCTCCTCTTTTGGTGTTTTATTTACTTGATATATTACTGTATTTACTTCTGGTGGATCTGTTATACTAAAGTGTTTTCCTTGTATTATTTCTTCCATGCGATATTCGCACCTCATTTCTACATATATTAAAATAAAATGTATTTTGTCATTTGTATAATTACAATTATAATTATACCTTAATTTTATATTTATGTCAACATGTTTAATCGTTACTATTTAGTCTAAAACAATATATTGCAAGCGTTGTTCTAAGTGTATATTGCACGTTTGTGTTTTTAATAGTTCTTTGTGTTTTATTTTGCTGTTCTTGGATTAAATTTTGAAATACTTTTTAGTTGTTCGAATAGTTCCTTTTCTTCTTCTGTAAGTTTTTTTGGAACTACTGTTTTTACTTCTGCTATTAAGTCTCCTCTACTGCCCCTTCCATCTTTATATCCTTTTTGTGGTATTTTTACTTTTTCTCCGCTTTGTATTCCTGGTGGTACATATATTGAAATTGGATCTTCTATTGAATCTATATTAACTCTTTTTCCAAGTGCCGCTTCCCATGGTGTTAAATATAAGTCTGTTACTATATCATATCCTTGTAATCTAAATTTATCATTATTTTGTATATTTATTTTTATAAACATGTCTCCGTTTTTTCCACCGTTTTGCCCCTGTTTTCCCTGTCCTAGTAATCTTACTTTTTCTCCATCTCTAATTCCTGATGGGATTTTTACAGAAAAAGTTTTCATTTTTCCGGTTTACTGTTCTTAATGATATTTTCTTTTCTGTTCCAAAATAGGCATCTTCGATTCCCACTGTTATTTCAGTTTCTATATTTTCTCCTTTTATTGGGAATTTTTTGTGAACTTTACTCTCTGACTTTTTTTCTTCTTGATTTGTTCCAAAAAACATATTAAAAAATTCACTAAAAACTGAATCCTTACTTCTTGTGCTTTCTTCATAGTCTTGTTTTATTTGTTTTTTGCCAACATGTGTATTCCACATTCTATCATATCTTCTTTTTGTAGAACCTGTTGATAGTACTCTATATGCTTCATTTATATCTTTAAATCTTTCTTCTGTTCTAGTATCTCCACCATTCAAATCTGGGTGGTACTTTTTTGCTTGTTCTCTAAAAGCTATTTTTATTTCTTCTGGTGTAACTTTATTATTATCTAGCCCTAAGATTTTATAATAATCCTTAAATATCATTTCAACATCCTCCTACAAAATTCTTTTACAAATTTTGTACTATTAACTTCTCTCTTTTTGTTCTTATCTGCTGCATAATTCAAATTTAACTTTGCATAATTATATCATATCTGCACTTTGTTGTGAATATTTAACTTGCAACTTTTTTAAGTTTTTTTGTTGATTTTTTTTATTTATGTAGATATAATGTTGATAGTAAATTTATAAGGAGGAAAAGCCATGAGAAAAGGCATTCATTCTGGGGAAAATGCTAAATACAAGATAATTGCTGTAGATGATGAGTCTGGTATCTTAGATACTCTAGGAGTTTTTCTAGAAAAAGAAGGTTATACTTTTACTGGTATTACAGATCCTATTGAAGCAATTGAAAGAGTGAAAACTGAACATTTTGATTTAATGCTTTTGGACTTTATTATGACTCCTGTACATGGTGACCAAGTAGTTGAAGAAATAAGGAAATTCAACAAAGACTTATACATACTATTACTTACTGGTCATAAAGATTTAGCACCTCCATTAGATACAATTAAAAGATTAGACATTCAGGGATACTGCGAAAAAAGTGATAAAATGGACCAACTACTTTTATTAGTAGAGTCTGGAATAAAAGCAGTAGCTCAAATGAATTTAATTAGGCAAATTAATGAAGAATTAAAAGATACATATGATAAATTAGAGCAAGCATATATGGAAAGTATAGAAACTTTAAGATTTACTGTGGAAGCAAAAGATCCTTACACAAGAGGTCATTCAGATAGAGTTTCTGAATATTCTGTTTTAATTGGTAAAAAGCTTGGACTTTCCGAACCTGATTTAAAAATATTAAAATTAGGAGGATTATTCCACGATATTGGAAAAATAGGTGTTCCTGACAGTATTTTACTAAAAGAATCTAAACTTACAGATGATGAATATTCAGAAATTAAAAACCATCCTACTATTGGGGCTCATATATTATCAAATGCAACTATTTTTAGAGATATATTACCAATAGTAAAACATCATCACGAACGCTATGATGGAAATGGTTACCCAGGGAAATTAAAAGGAGAAGACATTCCTTACCTTGCTAGAATTGCAGCAGTTGCAGATTCTTTTGATGCTATGACTTCAAAAAGAACTTATAGGGATTCTTTACCTTTAGATGTTGTAAAATCCGAGATAGAAAGATGCAAAGGTACCCAATTTGATCCTGCTATTGCAGACGCTTTTTTAGACATACTAGATACACAATATGCAGAAATTTCTCAAATTCAAAGTAAATATTTATAATATCAAAATATATACAGTAATAAACTTTTTTATACTGTATATATTTTTAAATAAAAAAGGGGGTGAATATTAATGACAAGTTCAGAAATAAAAAGTAAAGCAAGAGAAAGTCTTACAAACAAATGGGGAAAAGCTGCTCTTATAACTTTTTGTTATTTTGTAATAGAATTCTTAATTAACTTTATGATATCTGGTTCAGAAAGGAGCTTCCCTCTACTTTCTTCTTTATTAAGTATTGGCGAAACCGTTATTTCTGTTCCTCTAGCTTATGGAATTATGATGTCTTTTATGAAATTAAAAAGATCTGAAAATGTTGAGGCTTTTGATTTCTTTACAGATGGATTTTCTAATTTCGGAAGAGCTTGGGGAATAACTTGGGGTGTTGTAAAAAAACTTTTAGTCCCAATAATATTAATTGTTGTATTATACATTATACTTATAGCAACTTCTGTATCTTTTTCTTTATTTGCTATTAGTGGTGGATTATTTAATTCAACTTCAGTTTCTACTTCTGCTTCTGTTACTACAGGCCTTCTATCTGTTGTTTGCGGAATAGGACTTATAGCTCTTTATGTTTGGGTTGCAATAAAATCTTTATTTTATGTATTAGTTTATCAAGTTGCTTATGACAATCCAAATCTTTCTTCTAAAGAAGTAGTTGAAGAAAGCGAAAAATTAATGACTGGTAATAGAGGTAAATATTTTGTTCTACAGCTTTCTTTCATAGGATGGGCAATTCTTGCTTGTTTAACTTTTGGAATTGGCTTTTTATGGCTAACTCCTTATATTACAATTTCAACAATTTGTTTCTATGAAGCTTTAGCCGGAAAATCTGATGCTCCTATTGAAGTTGATTCAGAAGAAGTAGAATAAAGAACAAAGCGACTTTAGTCGCCCTTTGTTCTCGCCGATTTGAGTTTCCGAATGTAATGAGGAAATCTCAAAGGCAATAGCGATTATAGCATTATATATACTAGGAAATGAGAAATTTCCTAATAAATAAAAAAACACAATTTGTTTTGCAAATTGTGTTTTTTTATTTATTCTATTCCTAAGTATTCATTGTATGAGCATTCTCTATCTATTATCTTATCTTTTCTTAAATCTATTATTCTATTTGCAACTGTTTGTGTTAGTTGATGGTCATGTGATGTAAATATCATGTCTCCCTTAAATTTTTGCATTCCTTCGTTTAATGCTGTAATGCTCTCCATGTCTAAGTGGTTTGTTGGTTCATCAAATATCAAGAAATTTGCTCCAGATAACATTAATTTAGAAAGTACACATCTTACTTTTTCCCCACCTGATAATACTTTTACATTTTTCAATGCTTCATCACCAGAAAATAACATTCTTCCTAAAAATCCTCTTACATAGGTTTCGTCTGGGTCTTTTGAATATTTTCTAAGCCAATCTACTAATATTTCGTCATCTTGAAATAAGTAAGAATTGTCTTTTGGAAAATAATCTTTTGTTATCGTTTGTCCCCAAATCACTTCTCCAGAATCTGGTTCTACTTCTCCTGCAATTATTTGAAACAAAAGGGTTGTTGCAAGTTCATTGTCTGATAATACTGCAATCTTGTTATCTGCTTTTACTGAAAACGAAACATTTTTTAATACTTCTTCTCCATTTATACTTTTACAAACATTTTTTAATGTTAATATTTCTTTTCCCGGCTCTCTATCTGGTTTAAAATCTATATATGGGTATTTTCTATTTGATGCTTTTATTTCTTCTAATTGTATTTTTTCCAAAGATTTTTTTCTTGATGTTGCTTGCTTTGATTTTGAAGCATTTGCGCTAAACCTTGCTATAAAGTCTTGTAATTCTTTTATTTTTTCTTCTTTCTTTTTGTTTTGTTCTCTTGCTTGCTTTAATGCTAACTGGCTTGATTCATACCAGAAATCATAGTTTCCTGGGTAAACTTTAATTTTTCCAAAGTCTACATCTGCTATATGTGTACATACTTTATTTAAGAAATATCTATCATGTGATACAACTATAACTGTATTTTCAAAATCTATTAAAAAGTCTTGTAACCAATTTATACTTTTTAAATCTAAGTCGTTTGTTGGTTCGTCTAATAATAAAATATCTGGATTACCAAATAAGCTTTGTGCAAGTAATACTTTTACTTTGTCTTTTGCTTCAATTTCTCTCATTAATTTATAGTGTTCAGAACCTGGTATTCCCAAATTGTTTAATAGTGTAGCACTGTCTGACTCCGCATTCCATCCATCTAGCTCTGCAAATCTTTCTTCAAGTTTTGCAGCTTTTAATCCGTCTTCTTCAGAAAAATCTGGCTTTGCATAAATCTCTTCTTTTTCTTTCATAATTTTATAAAGCTCACTATTTCCCATTATAACTGTATCTATAAGTGTATACTCTTCATATGCAAAGTGATCTTGTTTTAATGTTGACAATCTTTCGCCTTTATCCATTGAAACTTCGCCTTTGCTTGGTTCTAACTCCCCAGATAGGACCTTTAAAAAAGTAGATTTTCCTGCTCCATTTGCCCCTATTAATCCATAACAGTTGCCTTTTGTAAATTTTATATTTACGTCCTCAAATAGTACTCTTTTTCCAAATCTAACTGTTACACCATTTGTACTTAACATTTGTTACCTCCTATAACATGTCTTTTTTCTTTAACCATATAAACGCAATTATTGATATTAGTATAGAAATTCCTGTTACTATTGCAAATCCATGTATATCATTTGAAAATGGCAATGGAACGTTCATTCCCCAAATACTTGCTATTAATGTTGGTAATGATAAAACAATTGTAATAGATGCCAACAATTTCATAACAACATTTAGGTTGTTTGAAATTACAGAAGCATATGCATCCATTGTTCCACTTAGAATGTCACTATATATTTTTCCCATCTCTATTGCTTGTCTATTTTCTATAATTGCATCTTCTAGTATATCATCATCTTCTTCATATGATTTTAGTATCTTTCCTCTTGCTGTTTTTTCCATTACTAGCTCATTTGCTTTTAATGATGTTGTTATATATACCAAGCTTTTTTCTACGTTTAGAAGTTGTATTAGCTCTTTATTTCTCATAGATTTCTGAAGTGCTTGAACAGTTCTTTCTGTTTGTCTATTTATTTTCTTTAAATCATTTAAGTAATATGATGCATTTAAATATAATATTTGTATTAAAAATCTAGTTTTCTTATATGTGCACATTCCTTTTACTCTTCCTTTTTCAAAGGAATCTATTATTCTATTTTTTCTTAGTGAAACTGTTATAAAAAACTCATCTCTTACTACAATCATACCTAAGGGCATTGTAGAATATGACTTTCCGTCGCTATCATCTTCTATTATTGGAACATCTACAACAAAAAGCGTCATATCGTCATCTATATCAATTCTGGCTTGCTCTTCGTAATCTAGAGGATATCTTATAAACTCATCACTTATATCTAGTTCAGAACAAACCATCGCAATCTCCTCATCTGTTGGGTTTATTAAGCTAATCCACGACCCGGGCTTAAACTCTTTTATTTTTTTAAAATCATTAGTTTCCAAATCTGTTTTATATATATTTAGCATAAAATCACCCCTTCTATTTTTTGCATTTTTGCACAACTATTTAGTATTATACCACATTATATACATAATTGTGTAGTTTTTTTATTTTTTCTTTGTTTTTTACAAAATTCGACATTTTTTGTTTGAAGTGTGTGTTATAATAATACTCAAAGAAGGTGTTTACTATGGATAAACGAATTGAATTATTAGAAGAAAGAACTGTAATTTTTTTGGAAAAAACAAAAAAACAAAGAGAAAAATATAAAACCGAGAGAAAAACATTATTTGATTTTTCTGAGGAGAGGAACAACCTAGATGCTTGGGAAGAATATTTAAATAAAATAGAAAAAGAATTCATATAAAATTCTATATGATAAATATTAATATCTAAAGAATAAGGGGGAATGTACTATGAAGTTAAAAAAACTGCCAATAATAATTATAGGTATTTTAGTAATATTTATTGTTAGCTTTTTAATAATAAGAGAATTGATTATATACAATGATGGAAAGCTAGACAAATCTAATTATGTTCCAAGAGAAGAAGTTATTACTTTGCTAAACAAAGGAGCAATATATAATAATTATTACTATTGTCCTAATAATGAAGATAGAAAAGAGGCATATAGGACTGAGTATTACATAAAAGATAACATCCAAGCAATTTATTTAGATTCTAAATTAATTGAATGGACTGACTATAATAACTCTGAAAAAATTCTGCTTACTGGAGCTGATGAAACAGCAACAGTTGTCAAAAACATCTCTAAAGATAGTGATAGTCAATGTGGATATGATTATTCAGTAATATCAAAGCCAGAAATATATAATAATACTTACAAGTATCTAGGAGAGAAAAAAGAAGATGGAAGGAAAATAATAGTTATAGAATTATCAACTAATAGAGGGTTAATAAAAAAACTCGATAAGTATTACATCGACGAGGAAACCGGTTTGATATTAGGTAGATTTACTTCAAGCAAATTTCTATTTATAACAACACACTTTTCGGGTAGCGCAAAAAACAGAAATATAAAGTTTAATATAGTTACTAATGAAAACATAACAAAACCGGATTTAAACAAATATAAAATTGTTAATTACATAGAGTAATAAAAAATAGCATTCACATTAAGGTGAATGCTATTTTTATTATGTTAAAATTATCGCTTCATAAGAAAGGCATTTTGCTAGGGTAATAATAATTCTTTGATTTGTAATAGGGTTATTATTACATTTAAACATTCCTTGTTTCATAGCCAGCTTTATGCAATAAAAAAGCACAGCGAACTGTACTTTTTGGTGCACCATCTCGGACTCGAACCGAGGGTCTTCTGATTAAGAGTCAGCTGCTTTACCAACTAAGCTAATGGTGCATTTATTTTATTTAGCTTGTTTATTATAATACCATTTTTTTGCTTTGTCAATACAAAAGGTCGCTATTTATAGCTATTTATAGCGACCTAAAAAATTTTTTATACTTAATTTGATTCTGTACTAGAACCTGTATTTTCTCCTGTTCCTGGTTCTGGTGTAGTAGGCGTTGATGGTGTAGATGGTGTTTCCGGTGTTGTTGGCGTTGTTGGCGTTGTTGGCGTTGTTGGTGTTGTTGGCGTTGTTGGCGTTGTTGGTGTTGGCTCTGGTTCTTTCACTGGTTGTGTTGATACTTCTGTAGTTTTGCTCGGTCCCACTTTTATTATTTTGTTCATTGGATCATAAGTATCAGATGACAAAACTGTTCTAGACACTTCTTTTCCATTTAATTTTAATATTTTATATGTTATACTTTTACATCCATTCATTCCATTTTGTGCAACCCTTTCTTTCCCTGGGGCAAGTGAACTATCATTTTCACGCACTACTTTAAACGGTGTGTAGCTTAGGATTTTGCTTGATATTTCTACTTCATATTCCACATCTTCTTTTATTCCAAACACATCTATCCTTGCTACTCCACTTCCTATTGAAGTTTTTAACATTATTGGATATTTTCTTGTGTTTTTAAATTTAAAATCATATGCTCCATAAACAACTGTTGCATCCTTTCCTGCTCCAACATATCCTGCTAAAAACATGTGGTTGTGTCTTTCTACTATTTCTAGATTTGCATAAACAACTGCATCATATAGTGTTGAAGATATTTGGCATATACCCCCCGCTAAAGTTTGAACAACTCTTCCTCCTGCAAATCCACCAGCTTCTCTATATCCTGCTTCTGCTGTCCTTTTTCCTAATGTTTTATTGTATGAAAAAGTTTCTCCTGGACTAACCACAACTCCATTTAATTTGTTCATTGCTAATTTTAAGTTTGTTGTTCTTGGAGTATTGCTTGCATCATATTTTGTACTAAAAGTAGAAAGTAAATCTGGGAAAGCTTCACTTCCTATTTTATTTGTTGTTATTTCTGGTGTAGTTATTTTTAACTCTATTACATATTCTTCTTTATCTTCTTTTAACATTTCTCTTGCTGCTTCTAGATCAAAATCTACTCCATCTACATGTGGATAAACTTGGAATGGATCTCTTGTATAGTATGCATTCTTGGCTTCTTTGTGAACTTCACTATATATTTTATCTATATCTATTGCTTCTGGTTCTACATTAATTATTTCTAGTTCTATTGGTTCATTTTGTTTTTCTAATTCCAATCTTTTTATTACTTCTTCTTTAAATTTTTCTTTATTTATTGTATTTCCAGCTTTTCCTTTTGTAATTGTTAATTTTTTATCTTCAATGCAATAGCTAGGCTTTTCTACTGCGCCTGGAATTTTTACTGCAATTTCATTTATTATATTATCTAGTAATTCCTGATTATAATCTATTCCTACTTCTACATTCTTATTTTTTATTTTGCGTTTAAATATTTCAAAATTGTTCTTGAATATATTTCCATCTCTTCCTATGCTATATGCATCTTCTATAGCTTTATTTGTATCATATTTTGCTTCTATTTGTGATAATTGAAATTGATATTCAAAATCATTTGTTTTTACTATTATATTTTGTTCCACATTTTTTTCTATCTTTTCTAATATTTTTTGCTCTGCTTCTTTTTTTGTTAATCCGCCTACTTCTATTCCTTCTATAGATATATTTGATATTATTTTCGTGTTATTAATATTAAATAGCGCAAATCCTGTACTAGCAAATATTGCTACCACTAAGATTATTGCACATATTAGTATTGTTATTATTTTTTTCTTACTGCTTTTTACTGTATATTGTTGTTCTGCATTTTCTTTTAAAGGTTCTTTTACTTCTTGGTTATTTTCTTCTGAATCTTTTGGCTTTACCTCTTCCTTATTTTCGATTTCTGGTTTAACTTTTTCATCTTTTTTTGTTTCTTGTTTGCTCTCAACTTTTTTTGTTACAGCTTCATTTTTTTCTTTTGTTTCCACTTCTTCTTTTATCTCTTTTTTTTCGTTAGATTCCATTTAACCTCTCCTTATAGAAAAAAGTATAATTTTAGATTATATTATCATAAAAGGTAGTTTTTTACAATATTCTTTTACAATTATCTATAATTTTCCACATTAAATTTTACTCGTTTTCTATAATTATATTACCATTCTATTTAGAAAATATTTCTGTAATTGTTTTTCCTAATGCAGTTGCTATTTTTTCCATCTTTTCTAATGATGGATTTTTTCTTGAACCCTTTTCTAAGTGACATAAATATCCCACTGAAACACCAGATAAGTCAGCAAGTTTTGTTAGAGTCATCCCCCTTTCTTTTCTTATTTTACTTATTTTATTATATCCCATAGGATCACCTCTTTGTCTAATTAACAATATATTATCATGTACCAAATTGACAAGTCAATAGTTTTTTTGTTAATTTTTTACATTTTTTAAATTTACTGGTAGACAAACTTATTTTTATTCTGTATAATATTGTCATAATTTAAGAAAAAAGGAGATTTTATTATGATCGGAGATATGATAGCAAAAGTCAGAAAAGAAAAAGGAATAACAAAAACAGAACTTGCAAGAATAACTGGTATTAATATAGGCCATTTAACACATATAGAAAAAGGTGAAAGAAACCCTAGTCACAAAGCATTGAAAAACATTTGTAAAGCATTAGATATTCCTTATCAACAGCTAATGTATACATATGATAAAGAATTAAATGAAGATCAAGAGACTTACAATTTTATAAAACATATTTCTTATGATAAAGTTCCTGCTATCGATAAAATAACAAACTTTATTGATTGTCCTTCTAGTGTTCCTAGTGCATCTTTCGCATTAAAACTTAATGATAATTGTATGGAACCATCTTTTGCAAAAGGCACTTACTTATTTATCGAATTAAATCCAATTTTAAATAATAAAGATATAGGAGTTTTTTGTCTTAACAACAAAATATTAATTCGTAGATTTTATTCTAAAAAAGGAAATATCGTTTTAAAAGCAGATAACAAGGAAGTTGATGATATAAAAATTACAGACTCAGATACTTTTTTAATTATTGGAAAAGTGCTTAATAAAAAAGGCATTTAACCATATATACGTGTAGAATAAATATCACTAACTTTGCTCGAACCAAGATAAAGGAGCATAACTTTGTTGTATATGTAAAACTTTGATTTTTTCTATGCAATAAATAAATTGTATTTTTTGAAATTTTTTGTAAAAAATACTTGCATATTATATTTTTTAACAATATAATATCATTAGCAAAAGACAAATTAGGAGAGATATAAAATGGAGTTAACAAAAAATATATTTTTTAATACTGATAAATTACTTCAAAATTCAAAAGTAAAAATTTCTTACACTGGTACTTTTTTTGAAGATGGTTCTGAAGAAGTATTTATTCATTATGGTTTTGGAACTTATTGGGATAATTTATCTGAAATCAAAATGGAAAAAACAGAATTAGGATTTCAAGCTGAAATCGAACTTATAGAAAGCGATACTTTCAATTTCTGTTTCAGAAACGAAAAAAACGAATGGGATAACAATAATTACGAAAATTATATTTTTGAACTTGAACCTCAAAGTACAGATTTGATAGTTCAAGACATAGACTCTTCTTTAGACAGACCTAACAGATTAAGAAAAACTTATTTATGGAGTAAAAAAATAAGGCTTGCAATATATAAAATAATTACATATGTTCCAAAATTGATATCTGGAAATTATAGAAGAAAAGTAAATAATGAAGATTAAAAAAATGCTCTACTTAATGTAGAGCACTTTTTTATATTACATATCCTCCATTAGGTGAAATTATTTGACCTGTTGTAAATTCATCTTCAATCAACCATTTAACACATCTATAGATGTCTATAGGTTTTCCTATTTTATTTAGAGGTGTTTCGTTCTTTATTTCTTCTTTTATTGCTTCATCTATATTACTATTCATATCTGTATCTATTACTCCTGGCGCAATCGCGTTAACTCTAATATTTGATGGTCCTAGCTCTTTAGCCAAAGCCTTTGTCATCCCATTAATTCCTGCCTTAGATACTGAATATGCAACTTCACAAGAAGCTCCTATCATTCCCCATATAGAAGAAATATTTATAATACAACCGCTTTTATTATGTATCATATTTGGTAATACTTCTTGTATTGCAAAAAATGCCGAATTTAGATTTGTTCCCAACATTTCATTCCAATCATCATCTGTAATGTCATTAAACATTTGAAGCTTTGCTATTCCTGCATTATTTATTAAAACATCTATATTTCCAAATTTACCTAAAGTAAATTTAATTAATTTTGTTACTTCTTCTCTTTTAGAAACATCTGCTTTATATATTTCAATTTTTATTCCTTGTTTTTCTAATTCTTCTTTTGTTTTTTTTGCTTCTTTTACTGATTTATTATAATTTAAAACTACATTATATCCTTCTTTTGCCAAATTTTCTGCAATGCATTTTCCTATTCCTCTCGATCCGCCTGTTACTATTACTGTTTTCATATTTTTCCTCCTTAAATAAAAAATTAAAGCAGACCATTAAAATAACGTTCTGCTTTAATTAAACTGGAGCCGCTAGTCAGACTTGAACTGACGACCTACTGATTCATACCACTACAATTTTCATTGCCTTAACGTTTGTGGCCTGGACTTTCTCTTTACCATAGTTTTTATAACCTTAGGTACACCGTATAAAGTCTCTACACTCAAAAATTTCTTTTCTAGCTCGGGATTAGCATATTATAAAACTTAGCCTTCCCCGAATTAGCGGTGTCCACTTTATGCGTTTCCACATAAAGGTGCAAGATGATTCTGAATAAAATATTCATCCTACAAGTCAGTTGCTCTACCAACTGAGCTACAGCGGCATATTTAATTGGTGACCCCGACGGGAATCGAACCCATGTCTCCGCCGTGAAAGGGCGATGTCTTAACCGCTTGACCACGGGGCCTTAAATAAACAAATACTAATTCTAAAATTAGTATTTGCTTTTGGTGAGCTATCCGCGACTCGAACGCGGGACAACTTGATTAAAAGTCAAGTGCTCTACCACCTGAGCTAATAGCCCATAACCACCAAAAAATAATTTTTTAAGCAACCGTTTTCCAACAGTTGCTTAACTATATTACAATATTTTTTCACAAATGTCAACGTTTTTTTAAATTTTTTTTGATTTTTTTATGAATTTAGCTTTTCTAATAGCTCTTCAACATCAATTCCATGTACCATACATGCTTCTTCTAACGTCTCTGCTTGTGACGCTGGGCATCCTAAACAGTGCATTCCCGCATCTAATAATATATTTGCTTTTTCTGGTGCTATTTCTAATAATTCTCCTATTTTAGTTGTTTTTTCTATCATAATCTTTCCTCCTTCAAAAACTCGAAATGTTTTTGCCCCATTTGATTCATCCGGACATATTTTTTATATTTTATAGTCCTTATAGAAAAATTTTATCACATTTTTTTAAAAAAGTATAGACAAATTTCAAATTATATATTATTATGGTAAAAAATGTAAAAGGTGGTGGTTTAATTTAGTAGCTTAATTCACATTTTCTTTATATCATATATTATTAATATTTTTATTACTTTTTATTCTATTTACTCTTTAATAAATCTTAAACTCTTCCGTAATTCGCAAGGTTCCAAATTAAAATTAAAAAATATTTAAATTTTTGGAGGTTATTTTGAAGAAAAAATATATTAAGCTTTTTTGCTTATTTTCTTGTTTTTTACTCTATTTTTTTATGAAATATTTATTTTTTCCTATTTTTAATTGTTCTACTCTAATTTTTCCATATGCGATTAACCCCTTTGACATAGTAAATAAATATCCAAAAGCTTGGCAGAATATTAAATTAACATATTGTATAACATTTTTTATATCAACTTATGTTTTATTAAATTCTTTTTTTAGCATTATTGCTTTAAATCTTAAAATTCCAGTTTATAAAAAGGTAAAATTAAACCGCCCTCTTTTTTCTTCTAAAATAAATTTACTACTTGGGAAAAACTCTTGTACAGAAGAAAAAATATATATTACAGAAAAATCACTTTATCAAAATATTCTAATAACAGGGACTATTGGTTCTCGGCAAAACAAGTTCTGTAATGGAACCATTTCTAAAACAGCTTATTAGTCAAGACTCTCCTAAACTTGGTATGTTAATTTTAGATGTAAAAGGAAATTTTTATAAGGCAGTAAAAAAATACGCAAAAGAATATGATAGATTAGATTCTCTAATCATAATAGAACTTGGTTCTAATATCAAATATAACCCATTAAATAAACCAAATCTTAAACCTTCTGTCCTCGCAAACAGACTTAAAACTATTTTAGAATTATTTTCCTCAAACAATTCAGACTCATACTGGCTTGATAAATCAGAACAGGTTATTACAGAAGCGATAAAATTATGTAGGTTATATAATAATGGATACGTTACCTTTGTGGAACTTCATAATTTAATAAATTATGACGATTATTTTCAAACAAAAATTGAATTTCTGCGAAAAGCTTTTCAGTCTGGCACTCTTTCTCGTGAAAAAATTTATGATTTATATTCTTCTCTTAACTTTTTTGAAAACGAGTTTAGACGTCTAGATTCAAGGACACTTTCTATTATTAAATCCGAAATTACAAGAATTACTAACACTTTTATTTCTGATTATGATGTTTTGAACACCTTTTGTCCAAAAGAAGACGAAATCAATTTTTGTGGTTTTGAATCATTAATCAAAGAAAATAAAATTGTTGTTTTAAATATGAACATTGCGAAATACAAAAATCTTTCCAAAATTATTGCCGCTTACTTAAAACTAGATTTTCAATCAGAAGTTCTTATTCAATTATCTAATAAAAAAAGCATTTCCCCTACCGTTTTTATGTGTGATGAATATCATGAATATGTAACTTTATCTGATAGTGATTTTTTTGCTCAAAGCAGGGAAGCAAAATGTATAAATATAGTTGCTACTCAAAGTTATACTTCTCTTCTAAACACTTTAAAGGATGAGTCCTCTGTAAAAGTAATTCTTCAAAATCTTGTAAATAAAATATGGCTTAGGACAGATGATATTTTCACAATAGAATCAGCTCAAAAGCAAATTGGTAGGGAAGATAAAATCAAATATTCTAGAAACATTTCAGAAAATGCTGGAGAAACTAATTACAATTATTTTATTAATTCTCTTGAATCTAAAAAATCAAATATTTCTGAAAGTATTTCTACTCAAATTCATACAGATTTTGTATATGATACAAATTTTTTTACTCAAAAATTAAAAACATTTTCTTGTCTTGCTTTTTTATCAGATGGCACTCAAATACTTCCTCCATGCAAAGTAGATTTATTTCCCTCTTTTTTAGATATTACAGATAAAAAAATTTCTTCAAGTAATAAAATTATATAGAAAGGTGATCTTATGAAAAAAAAATTTTTATTTATTTTTTATTTTATTTTTGTAATTTTCTTAACTTTAATATTTTTACCAACAGATGCTTTTGCAGCATATCCTAAGTTAGTTACAAAAATTGTTAAAGGTTTTGAAACTATTGAAAGTTGGATTTTAAAGGCCTCCACTCCTGCTGCGGCAGTAGCTGTTGGTACTGGCGTTTTTATGAAAAAATTTAGTTTTGGAGATGAAGAGAGAATTAGACTTGGAAAAAAAGTGATTCGTGGAAGCTTATTTTCTTATGCTTTTATTTTAGCAATTGATTTAATTCTTTCTACTATTCAAGTTTTAGTTGCATAATTTGAGAGGTGATATTTTGGAATCTTCACGGTTTAAATATTGTTCAAGTTATAACAGAAACAATTAATAATTTATTTTACAACTTATTTTCTTCCGTTGATAATAGCTTATATTCTGTTTTGGATGATTTACTTTTTATTAATTCAGATATTTTTAATGATAATTTCTTAGAAAAATTTTTTCGGTACAAATTCCACTTCTGGTTTAATATTAATATGTAATTCTTTAATTGTTGGAATTTCACTTTATTATGCTTTTTCTTTTTTGCTATCTCATCTTACTTTTTCTCAGGTGCAGAAACCATCTCAATTTGTTTTCAAACTGTTTTTTTGTATAATCGCTGTTAATTTTTCATATTTTTTAATTCAACAAATTATATTAATTTCTTCTAATATTTCTCTTGCAATAAGGGAAGTTGGTGAAAATATTTTTGGTAAAAGTATTTGCCTTTCTACGTTTATACAAGAACTAAATTCAAACATATATATTAATTCATTTTCTGGTTTTACTATGTTTTCTATTGACGGATTAATTAAGGGATTTATATCATTAAGTTTTTTTAACCTAGCTCTATCTTATTCCTTACGATTTATTATGGTAAAGGTTTTTATTTTGCTTACTCCTTTTGCATTTTTATGTTTAATTACTCCAAATACTTCATGGGTCTTTAAATCTTGGTTTAAAATTCTTATGTCTTTGCTTTTGCTTCAAGTATTTGTTTCTATAATTTTGCTAATTTCTTTTTCTATTAATATAATTTCGTCTGATGTATCGTCAAAACTAATTTATATTGGTTCTGTATATGCACTTATTAAAGCTAATACTTTTGTTAGGGATTTTATGGGTGGGCTTTCAACAGATATATCTCTGGGAATTAGTAATATTAATTCTTTTATTAAAGGAGGCTAATTTTGAAATTTATTTTTCCTCAAAATTTTATTTTTAAAAATAAAATTTTTGGTGTTATTGATATTTCTACTCTGTTTTTAAATATCATTTGGGACGCTTTTATTTATTGTTTTTTAAACTTATTATTTTCTAACACTAATATTATCATTTCTGGTTTTATAATCTTTTGTTTTCCCCTGTTACTTTTTAGTGTTATAGGATTTAACCATGAAAATATTGTTTATGTGCTTTTTTACTTGTTAAAATTTATCTGTAATAAAAAATTATATTTTTACAATAAATCTAACAGTTAATTCAACAAATTGTATTTTTTTCTTCTTGTATTACATTCCTTAAAATGATATAATCTTTATACTAAATTAAGGGAGTAATATTATGAAACTTGAAAAAAATTCCAACTCAATGCTTTTTTCTTCAACAGAAATTCCAGATGTATTTTTTACCGAATATATGTCACAAGCAAATGGTGACTTTATTAAGGTTTATTTGTGTTTACTTTTTTTAAGTAAATATGATAAGGATATTAATCTAAATGATTTATCTAAAAAACTTGATATTCCTTTACAAAAAATTAAAGAATCTCTTGTTTATTGGGAAGCTCAAGGAGTTTTAACAAAAAAGGTAGATGGTTATATATTAAATAATTTGCAAGAAGTGGAACTTCATAAATTGTATTCGCCAAATCTTACTTTATCTGCAGAAGATGTTAAGAAAAACAGTGATAATAAGTACAGAGCTCAAGCAATTGAGTGTATTAATAATATGTATTTTCAAGGAATAATGTCTCCTGCTTGGTATAGTGATATAGATTTATGGTTTAAAAAGTATGGATTTGATGAACAAGTTATGATTCAATTATTCCAGTATTGTTTTAGTAAATCAGCTCTTCATAAAAACTATGTTATAGCAGTTGCTGATGCTTGGAGTAAAAACAATATTAAAACTTATGAAGATTATGAAGTTTATTCTCAAAAATTCGAAAAACTAAATAAAATAAAAAAAGAAATAAGTAAAAAATTAGGAAGATATGCTCCTCTTACCCAATTCGAGGAAGCCTTTATAGAAAAATGGGTAATAGATTTTAATTATGATTTATCTGTAATTAACATTGCCTTAAAAAAGACTACTTCTAAAGCAAATCCTAGTTTCGATTATCTAGATAAATTAATTTCGGATTGGCATGATAGGAATCTAAAAACAGCTGATCAGGTAAATGAATTTTTGTCTCAAATGAAACAAAAACAAAAAAATATAAAGGAATTAGAAAAGAAAACAAATTATAATAATTATGAACAAAGAAATTATGATAGTTTGGATAATTTATATGCAAATAAAAAAACTAATTAATGAATTTGGTTTATATAAATTAACAAGGAGAATTTAAATGAACAATTCTATATTAAATGATGTATTAAAAGAATATGAAAAAAAGAGATTATCAAATACATATAAATTAGAGAAAAGAAAACAAGAATTATATACATCCAATCCAGAATTAAAGGAAATTGATAACAAATTAAGTGAATTTTCAATAAATACTGCCAAATGTATTTTACAAAATAATTCTGAAAAATATTTGAAAGACTTAAAAAAAGAAGTTCAATTTTTAAAAAATAAAAAAATAAATATTTTGAAAAAAGCCGGCCTTTCAGAAGATTATTTGCTTCCTATTTATGATTGTAAAATATGTAAAGATACTGGTTATGTATTTGAAAATGGCCAGACTAAAATGTGTAACTGTTTAAAGCAAAAACTTTATAATATAGAATATAATGAAAAAAATATGACTTATATAAAAAATCAGACTTTTGATAATTTTAATATTAATTTATTTTCTAATGAGGTAGATGAAAAGAAATATAATTCAAAAATATCTCCAAGAGAAAATATAATAGATATTAAAAATGCCGCACTAGATTTTATTAATAATTTTGATAATGAAAGTACTAAAAACTTAATATTTTCTGGTGGTACTGGTCTTGGTAAAACATTTCTTTCTAATTGTATTGTAAATGATTTACTTGAAAAAGGTAAAACCGTAATGTACCAAACGGCGCCAGTAATGCTAGATAGTTTAATTGCTGATTTGTTTGCAAAACCGGAAAATCAAACAGGAATTTCTAAAAATTTATTATCTGTTGATCTATTGGTAATTGATGACCTTGGTACAGAAAACCTAAATAGCATGAAATTTACTGAACTATACAAGATAATTAATACTAGACTTTTAACTGGTAAAACAAAAACTATAATTTCTACTAATCTGGATTTAAGAGGTCTGTTTAAAACTTATGATGAACGTTTGGCCTCTAGGTTTGTAGGTTATTATGATATATATAGGTTTTATGGTGATGATATAAGATTAAAAAAATAAGTTGGAATTTAATTCCAACTTATTTTTATCTAATTTTATTTAAGAGCTTCGCTACATCTATGGCAAATTGTTGGATTTTCTTTATCTTCTCCTACTGTTGTTGAATACATCCAACATCTTTCACATTTTTCACCTTCTGCTTGTTCTATTTTAACACCTAATTTTTCTTCATTTGATCTTTGATTTTCTTCTACTTCTAAATTAGATATTATAAACACTGTTTGCAATAATTCTTTATTTTCTTTTATAAATTTATATAAATCTCCTTCTGCAAATAATGTAACTTTTGCATTTAATGAATGTCCTATTATTTTTTCTGCTCTTGCTTCTTCTAGTTTTTTAGAAACTATTTCTTTTATTTTAACTATTTTTTCCCATTTTGCTCTAAGTTCTTCATTTTCATATTGAGAGTTCACTTCTGGATATGTTGTAAGCATTACACTTTCTACTTTTTCATTTTTTGATTTATTCATATACTTCCATATTTCTTCTGCTGTGAAACTTGTAAGTGGAGCAAGCATTCTTACTAAAGAATCTAGAATTATATACATTGTTGTTTGAGCTGCTCTTCTTTCTTTAGAATTTGCCTTTGCAGTATATAATCTGTCTTTTATTATATCTAAGTAGAAACTACTCATATCTGTTACACAAAATACATTTATTGCTTGATATGCTTCGTGGAAATCATAATTTTCATAGCTTTCTGTGCATTTTCTTACTAAATCATTTAATTTTAGTAAGGCATATTTATCAATTTCTTGTAATTCATTATATGAAACCATATCTTTATCTGGATCAAAGTCTGATGTGTTTCCTAAAATATATCTTGCTGTATTTCTCATTTTTCTATAAACTTCTGTTATTTGTTTTAATATATCTTTAGATAAACTTACATCTGATTGATAATCAGAAGAAAGTACCCATAGTCTTAATATATCTGCTCCATATTCTTTTATTACATCTTGTGGGCTTATTCCATTGCCTAAACTTTTAGACATTTTCTTTCCTTGTCCGTCAACTGTCCATCCATGTGTTAAAACTTGTTTATATGGTGCTATTCCATTTATTGCAACAGATGTTAATAGTGATGATTGGAACCATCCTCTATATTGATCTGCACCTTCTAAATATAAATCTGCTGGATATGGTAAGCCTCTTTCTACTAAAACACTTTGATGTGTTGAACCTGAATCAAACCATACATCCATTATATCTTTTTCTTTTACAAATTCTGTGGATCCACATTCTTTACATTTTGATCCTTCTGGCATTAATTCTTCTGCTGTTAAGTCCCACCAAGCATTCGATCCTTTTTCTTTAAATATTGTTTTTAATTTTTCTATTGATTCTTTAGTTATATATTCTTTTCCACACTCTTTACAATAATATATTGGAAGTGGAACTCCCCATGTACGTTGTCTAGATATACACCAGTCTGCTCTTTCTTTTATCATGTTAGAAATCCTATCTGCTCCCCAACTTGGAATCCATTTTACTGTTTCTGCTGCTTTTATGGCTTCATCTTTGAATTTATCAACTGAGCAGAACCATTGCTCTGTTGCTCTAAATATTATTGGATTTTTACATCTCCAGCAATGTGGATATGAGTGATTTATTTTTTGTTTTTTTAGTAAAAATTTATTTTCTTCTAACCATTCTATTATTTTATCATTAGATTCATCATACTTAAGTCCTGCAAATATTCCTGCACCTTCTGTTTGATAACCTTTTCCGTCAACAGTTACTACTATTTCTAGCCCATTTTTTAATCCACACAAATAGTCTTCTTTACCATATCCAGGAGCTGTATGTACTGCACCAGTACCTGTTTCAAGTTCTACAACTATTGTGTCATCACTTCCTAGAACTACCCTAGAAGTTCTGTCTAAAAATGGATGCTTACAAAGAACACCTTCTAATTCTTCTCCACTTAAAGTTTTTATTGTTTCATATTCTTCAATTCCAGCTTCTTTCATTACATTATCTACTAAAGCTGTTGCTATGATTAATTTTCCTTGATTTGTTTTTACAATTGAATATTCAAACTCACCACCTATTGTTATACCAACATTTCCTGGAAGTGTCCATGGTGTTGTTGTCCATATAACAAAGTATGTGTTTTCTTTATCAAATAATCCTTTACCATCTTCCACAGTAAAAAAAGTAAATCTTTTTTTACTGAAATGACTTATAAACAATTTACTAAATTACATTATTATGATAAAATTATATTGGTGATTATTTAATATGAATAATATTTTAAATTTAAGCAAACTATATACTTCTATTAGTTCTCCTAACTTGCACTCTGATATCAATGTGTGCAAAGCAATAATTAGTCATATTAATGAACTCATTAATGGAAAAATGACTGTAGTTAAGATAGAACAAATATTGAATAATATAAATAGATTTTATTTAATATATAATAGGATTATAACGTATATACAAATGAATATATATATTAATATAAATAATACTAATGCTTTTATTCTAAAAGATTCTATTTCTAATTTATATGATACTTTCTTAAAATCTCAGCAAAATTTTGCAAAGCTGCTCTCTTGTATTGACCTTGATTCCATTATAGAACAATCAGATTACATAAAAGCCCATAAAGAGTATTTGATAAAAATCACATTTTCATCTAGTTTAAGCAATAATAAATTATATGATATTAATAAATATGAAAGTTCTTACCATAAATTAATTAATAAACAAACAGTTACTCTTAATGGTAAAAATCATAGTGTTGCAAGTTTAAATTTTTTAATACGTAATAACAATAATTATTCAATAAAAAAACAACTATATAAGAAACAGCAATCGGCTTTAAATAATATTAAAGCTCCTGTTGCTGAATGTTTATTTAATATAAAAAAACTTACAACCCAATACGCAAAGGATTGCAATTATCAATCTGTCTTATCAATGTCATTAGAAAATATGCACTTTTCTAATAAACAATTAGATACTCTTATATTTTCAATAGAAAAAAACCTAAATATCTTTGATAAATATTTAAGTATAAAATCACATTTTATGAACAATTCAAATAAATTACATTATTATGATATTAATTCTCCTATCTCAAATTCACCTTTTCCAAATCAAACTATTAATGCTACAAAAAACTATTTAATTAATACATTTGCTAAATACTCCACATCATTATCTAATTTAACTTCTGAAATTTTTGAGAATAATTATATTGATTATTCTAATAGAAAAAATAAATCTAATGTATCGTGTCATATTAAAATACTTGAATTAAAAGAAAGCAGAATTATTTATCATCGTACAAACACCTTCCAAGATATTTTTTCAATTGGACATGAAATTGGACATGCTTATCATTCAAAATGCATAATGAATTCAAATACAGCAATAAATAGCGAAATACCTTTATGTTCTTTGGAAATTGGTTCTATGTTTTTTGAATTATTTTTATATGATGATATGATTAAAAGAAGTTCAAAAAATGATAAAATTATTTTGCTTGATATGCTTTTATCTTATTTAACCCAATCTATTGGTGAAATATATATTAGATTTTTATTTGAAAAAGAAGTCTTTAATTTAGTTAATGCAGGAAATGATTGTACAAATGAATTTAATACTATAATGCATGATTGTCAAAAAAAAGTATTTGGTAATTTAATATCCACAAATGATTATTTATGGATATTAAAACCACATTACTTTTCTTCTGAATATTCATTTTATAATTTTCCTTATGCTTTAGGCACTCTTTATGCTATTCATCTTTTAGATATCTTTTCAACCAATAATGCAAAAAATTTTGTACCTGAATTTGAAACATTTTTAGCAAAAACCACAACTACTTCTTTAGGTGATTTGTCAAAAATTTTTAAATTTGATTTGAATAACCCAAGCTTTTATGATAAAGCATTTTTAAAGATAAACAACTATGTTAATGAATTGTTTAATCAACTTAACAGTCTATAATTCTACAATTTTTCTTACTGCCAAATCATTGAAAAAAATTACAAAATCCTTTTCTAGTTCTTCTAGATTTATATTTCTTTCCTTTGAAAACATTTCAGCTAGTTCTCTAACTGTCTTCTTTCCGTCAATTTTATTAATAACATCCATTGCATCTTTTTCAATCATATGAAATCCACTAGTTTCCAAGTTAAATATAACATATTTCCCATCCTGTTCTTTAACTCTAATATTACTTTTTTTAGGTATTCTATCTAAATCTTCCATTAATATTCCTTTCCTACTCTTTTAGAGTATACATATTTTTATATACAATTATTAATAATGTAATAATCCTAGATAATAATTATTTTATTTTCCAGCATATATACATAAACATTTGTATTTATACTTTTTATTAAATCATAATACATCTTCATTATATCTTCATTTTTATATTCTTTTACTAATATATTAAAAATTTTGTTAATTTTTGTATTCATAAACATTTTTTTTACTCTTTTTACCCTTCTTGTATTTATGATATAGTTTTTTTTATTAAAAAAGATTTCCCATTCAGCCATAATATATGCAGTTTTATATATTCTTTCTATTCCTTGAATACTTGCAATATTTTTGCATAAGCCCCTTAATCGTTTTTTGAATACTCTATATGCAATATTATAAATTTTATCTTTAATCATTTGATCTGTTACATATAAATCTGTTATTATTTTTTGAATTATACTATAGTCTTCCTTTTCTTTTGACAAAAGTAGCGTAGGGAAATTTTTATTAAATTGTTTTATATGATAAATCTCATGATATAAATAAGTTTTTAGATCCCCTTTTTTTATTCTGCTAAAATTAACATGAAATTCTATGATGTTTTGGTTATTAATAACATATAAAAAATCTTGTTTGTTATCATTTTCGATAATTATATAATTCACTTGTATATTTAATTTTAATAATAATTTATCAATTATGCTTACTAAAGTTTTTTTATTACAATACATTAAATAACTCCTGATTTTTTAACTTTATCTATTTATCTATTTGTAAATAGATAAATAGATAAAGTTAATTTGTTAGTTTTATAGTAAATGTCCATTAATGCAACATCCTGAAACAAACAAATCTACGATTTTTAAGTTCACATTCCTCACCCCCTTACATTTTCATTCCAACATGTATCATCTTCATCCAATAAGTCATTTTTTTTATACAAAGATTCTGCTCGACACCCTCCACATAAATTTTTATAAATACACTTGCCACATTTTCCTTTTAATAATCCTCTATTTCTTAATTTATTAAAAGTCTCAGAATTATCCCAAACTTGTAATAAAGAATCATTCTTAATATTACCTTCCACTACATTATATAATGGTAAGCATGGAATAATATTTCCATTTATATCAATAGCACAAGAAATAATTCCAGCTGAACAACCACCTGTTTTAAAATCTGATTGTCTGTCTTTGTGTAGTAAAATTTTATTAGGACAATGACTTAGTGCAATTCCTATATTTCTATGCTCATGATTATGTTTTACCACTTTTTCCATAATATATCTATATTGATCTTTTGATAAAACATCTATTGATTTTTTTCTGTATTTAGCAATAATACCTCTTTCTAGAACAATTAAATTTATGTGTTTTTTTATTGCCCATTTTATAATTTTATCTATTTCATAAATATTTTTTTTATCAATAATCAGAGAAATTTCTGTTGGAAAATTACATCTTTTTGTTAAATTAGTATTTTCTTCAACATATATACTATCATATCTAAACATAACGCTTCTTATGTTATATTTTCTAATAAGTTCTATTTGGCTTTCATCAATTTTTTCATTAACCCTTATTCCAATATCTTTAATATTTAATCTTTCACACAAATCTAATATTTTTTCAAAATATTTATACTGAAATGGTTCACCATCAATCTGTAAATGATAGCCAAAAGAATTAGCAAATTCTCTTAATGTTTTTTCATAAAACTCAAAGTCTAAACTAGAATTATCTAAGCATATTATCATTGATAATAAAAAATTATTCATTAAAAAGTAACTCCTTATATTTTTGCGGACGTGCTAATGGATCCATGCAATCATATTTGCCATACATCATCTTAGCCGCAAAGCGTGATCCACCCATACAACTATCTTTATATTTACATTTTTTACAAACTAATGGTAGATTTTTTTCTCCTTTTATTTCTTGAAGTTTTTGGCTTTTCCAGCAATCTAATAAGTTATCCTTAAATATATTTCCTAAATTATCTCTTATATTATAGTCAACAACAAAGTTGCCTTTTGGATCAACTATTATTCTACTTCTACCTTCAACATTTAAAGAACCGTCATCAACTACTCTTCTTATATCTTCTGGTTTATAACAACAAAATGGCAATGCATTTCCCATATGTAATAAATAACCTGTTTTTTCCTCTAATTGTAGAATTGAGTCTATTAAATTTTCTATTTCTTCAAAAGTATGTGGATTTTTGTTGTCTTCTATAGGGTGTTCTCTTAATAAAAACCAATTATATACATTATATTCTTTCATTAGCTCATATATTTTTTGTAACTCAGTTGATAAATTTTTATCACCAATTACTGTACTGCACCAAATACTTTTACATCCTTGAATATTTTTTAATGCTTTAATTTTTTTCTGATAAATATCTTTAACTCCAGTGGTCTTTTCTAAATATTCTTCATCTAATGAGAAAAATGATAATAAGCAAATATCAAAATATTTTACTATATTTTTACCATACTTTTCATTGACTAATATTCCATTTGTATTTAATACCGTGGTCATTCCTTTATCTTTAGCATATTTTGCTAATTCAAATATGTCTTCTCTTGTTAATGGTTCTCCACCTGTAAACCTTATTCTATTTATTCCAGCATTTTTTATAATGTCTATCATTTCTTTAATCTTATCTGTAGGTAAATACTCCGATTTTCTTCCATTTTTTGAAAAACTATTTTTATTGTAGCAAAATTCACATTTGCTATTACAGCATGTTGTAACTTCTATGCAAACCTCTCTTGGTTTTTCCTTGTACAAATTCATCATATCCAACACCCTCCATCTTCATCTAAAAAATCATTTTCTTTCCTATATGCTATTGCCCTACATCCTTTACAAAGTAATTTATACTTACATTCTTTGCACTTTCCTTTTAAATTCGAGTCCCTTATATCATTAAATATTTTGCCTTTCCATGCTTTTTGAATTCCATCCTTAATATTTCCTGCTTTTATTTTTAAAAATGCACATGGATATATATCTCCATTCGGAAAAATAGTAGCACTTATTGCACAGGCTCCGCACCCTTTCCATATTGCATCATTAGATGTTATATGAATATTTGTTTCTTTTTCTCTAATTCTAATCAGTTCTTTTGAAAGAGTTAAATATTCATCCTTATTTAAATAATCATTCTCATTAAATATAATATTGGGACAAATTTCTAATCTTGAAAAAGAGAATTGTTTAACATTATTCTTTTTGCAAAACTTAATTATGTCTGATATTCTTGAAATATTGCTTTTATTTAAACTAAAAATTACTGCAGTATAAATATTATATTTATTGCATAATTCTAATGCTTTTATAATATTGTAATTGTATTCTGTATTTTCTATATCAGACATTTTAAATTGTATTTTAGCTATAGTACCTTTAATTTTCTTAAAAAAATCTTCTTCAGGGCAACTTAAAAGGTTTATAGTGTATATTAAGTTGTTTTCCAATATAATATTTATAACATCATCAATATTACTTGATAATATTGGTTCTCCATCTAAAATTACATATTTTAATCTATTATTTTTTTCTTGTTCAATTATATTTCTAAAAAGTTCAATTTCAAGTTCATCTTTTTTGTTCTTTTCAGAGCATCCCTTACAATTTTTAGAACATTTACTTGTTAAATAAACGAACAATGCTTCAGGGCCTTTTTTATAACTATTCGTAAGTGATTCTTCCGCTTCTGGTATTGAACATATAAAATCCCATTGAGTTGCTCCAATTGGTTTTTTATTTATGTCAAAACTAATTTTTTTTGTTATTTTATCAATATGTCCTTGCATTCTTATTCCTTTCTTAATGAATCCAACAATTTGTATCTTCATTAAATAAATCTTTATATGTAAAATAACTTTCTGCTCGACATCCTCCACAGCAAAATAAATATTTGCATTTTGAACATTTTCCTTTTATATTTTTTCTGTTTCTAATTTTATTCAAAAGTATATTTTCATTCCATATTTTTGTTAAACTTGTATTCATAATATTTCCAAATGATAATTCCTTTAAATAATAACACATAATAAAGTTACCATTCTCATCAATCATCCCTGATGTTATTCCACCTGAACATCCTCCTAGCATTTTCTGAATTTTATTATCTTGTATATTTAAATATGGACATTCTGCAACAGATAGTTTAACTCTTTTCTTCATATTAATTAAATTTATTAAATCTAAAGCCTTTTTATATTCTATACCTGTTATTTTATTGATACTATTTCTTTTGTCTATATCTATTATACATATTTTTATATTATTCAAATTACAGAATTTCACAATATTATCTAAACTGTCTAAATTTTGCTTATTTGCTCGAAAATACAATTCTAAGTTTATATCATTATTTATAATATCTTTTATATAGTTACAATATTTTATGTTATTTATCAATTCTTTATTTACTATTATTTCTAATGTTCTAAATTTTTCTGATTGCATATTTTTATAAGCATTTAAATCTGTAAAATGAATTTGATTGTTTATTATTCCTTCTCCAAAAGAATATGTAATTTTATCAAATGTCTTTACTAATTCCATAAACTTGTTAATATTTGCATTATTTCTAACATTTTGAGATAAAACATGTAAATGCATCCCCCATAGTTCTTCAAAATTTGTTAAAACCTCTTTATATATTTTTATTGGTATATTATCACTATAACATAAATACAAACTTAATAATGGTGGCTTAATTTCATTTAGCATTTCAACCAACATCCTGGATCTTCTTGTAAAACATCTCCATTTTTTAAATATGCATCTACTCTGCAACCACCGCACAGACTTTTATGTATACATCTTCTACATTTTCCTTTTAGTTCTCTGCTTCTTAACTCTTTAAAAATTTTATCATTTTTCCATATATATTCCATAGAGTAATCATGTAAATTATACTCTCCATATGGCATTTGAGGACAAAAAGTTACAGTTCCATCTGCTCGAATATGACAAGAAGTTATTCCGCCATCGCATCCTCTTTGCATAAATGAAACATATTGATGTTTATCCATTATACTTTGATTTTCTATAGCTACTAAATATGATACTGGTGTTTCTATTTTTAAATAAAATTTTTCCCCATATTGTTTTCTTTTTTCATATACCATTTCTATAGCTTGTTTTCTCTCCTCTTTATTCATACTTAGTATTAAGCTATTCTCTTCTCCTCTACCTGTTGGAATAAACCTTAAAAACCCAATTCCTATAACATTTTTATTGTGAAAGAAATCTATAAATTCTGGAATTTTATTATAATTGTGTTTAAATAATGTAGACATGATTCCAACTGTGATTCCATTTTTCTGGCAAAGTTCAATTGATTTTAATGCTTTTTGAAAACTACCCTCTCCTCTTATGAAATCATGATCTTCTTCTAGTCCATCAATAGATATTTCAATGCTATTCAATCCTGCATTTTTTAATTTTTTTATTTTGTCCTCATCTATTAGTATCCCATTTGTATTTATGAAAACTTCCATTCCTTTACTCTTAATATAGGATACTATTTCAAATATATCCCTTCTAACCAAAGGTTCTCCCCCTGCAAGTGCAATTAAAACAGTACCAAGTGAATCTAATTCATCAATAATTTGTTTTACTTTATCTATACTAAATTCTTTTTCACTTCTTTTTCCAGCAGTTGCATAACAATGTTTACATCTTAGGTTACACATTTGAGTAATGTCCCATCCAACAGTAATTGGTCCTTTTAAATTCTCCACAATAATTCTCCTTTTATTTACTTTGTTATTTCTTCTTCATCAAGCCAACATAGATTATCTTCTGCTAAATAATCTCCTGTTGTATTATAAGCCCAGCCTCTACATCCTCCACAAATTTTTTTATATTTACATCTACCGCATCTTCCTTTTAAATTTTCTCTATCAGATACAATATTTAATAATTCACTATCATCTAAAATTTGACGAATGCTTTTTTCTCTAATTGATCCTATTTTTTTATAAAATCTAGCACATAACCCTACTTGTGCATCAGGAGTTATTATAAAAGCCATTTTACCCAAAGAACATCCACCACATAAATTGCAATTCTCTTTTGACAAGATTTCCATCATCTCTGCAGTCCCATCAATGAAAGAAAATAAAGGATCATTTGTTCCAAAAGAACAATTTTTATATTTGCTTCTTGCATTATATAGTACCTCAAAACATCTTTTTAAATCTTTTGATGTTATCTCAATTTCTCGAGTATTTTTTCCTCTACCTTCTGGTACGAATCTCTCCATTCCAAATCCATCGACATCTAAGCTTACAGCAAAATCAATTAATTCATTTATGTGCTCTCTATTAATCGTTGAAAGTGTTGACATTATACTTACTTTTATATTATTTTTTTTACATAATTTAATGGCTTGCACTGCTCTGTCAAAACTGCCCTCTACTCCCCTGAATTTATCGTGTATCTCTGGTATATGTGAATCCATTGATACTTGAACGCTATCAATTTTTAGTTCTTTTAATTTTTTTACTACCTCTTCATCGATTAAGGTTCCATTTGTTGTAATCATTACATTAATGTTCTTACTCTTAATATATTGAATTATTTCATATACGTCCTTTCTTGCCAATGGTTCACCACCACTAACTGTTATGTAATTAATATTCATTTCTGCTAATTGATCAATAATATCAATAATTTCATCATAAGTTAATTCATTATTTAATTCATTTCCTGCACTTGCATAACAATGCTTACATTTTAGATTGCATAAATTTGTTATGTGAAGTACACACAATCCCATTAACATCACAACACCTCTTCTCCAAATATTAGTTTTAAATCATTATTATTTTATAATCAATAGCTTAAAATGTCAATAATTTCAAGATTATTTTATGTTACATGCACTTATTAATTTTTATCTGTTATTCTACAGGTTAGTTAACATATTTCTGATATAAAAGTTATTTTTCATTGTTTTAGTAATAATACATTTTAAAAGCTGTCTAATATTATAATAGACAGCTTTTATATTATTTAATTATCTTGTATTTGTATTTCAACAAATTCATCATTTATTTTCACTACTTTTGTAATTAGGGTTTTATCAAATGCTTCTGTTTTAAATTCATTAGTTAATGTGTCTGATATTACCTTATCGATATATGTATTTATAACCTTTTTCATTAAGTCTCCTTTAGAAATTAATGCCAAATTGATTCTTTGTTCAACTTTCAATCCTGCTTCTTTTCTAAGGACTTGAATAGTTCTTACTAAATCTCTATACATTCCTTCTACAATTAGTTCTTCATTCAAAGTCGTATCAAGTGCAACAGTATAACCATTATTTTTAATCACAACTATATGTTTCTTTGGTTTCATACTCTTTACAAACACATCTTTTTCTAATTTACCAAATTCTTCAAATTCAATTTCATTAACAGCTTCATCATTATACTTATTTACTAGATTTCTCATTTCATCATCTGTTAATCTTTCTATTTTTTCTTTAAATTGTTGAATTTTCTCTTTTAGTATTTTTCCAGCAACTTTGAAATTAACCATTAAATATTCATCATTTAATACTGTCTCATCTTTTATAAATTCTATATTTTTAATGTTTAATTCATCTTTTATTATACTATCAAAATCTTGTAAAATTTGTTCTACATCTTTATCTGATGACACATACATTGTTGCTAATGGCTGACGTACTTTTAATTGTTTTTCATTTCTTAATAATAAGCCTAATCCTATAATTTTTCTAATCTCCTCAACTTCAGATATAACTTCGCTATTATTAAACTTTTCATCTGGCACTGGATAATTTGCTAAATGAACCGAAATAGCTTCATTTGGCTCAAAGCTTCTTACCATATTTTGCCATATTTCTTCTGTCATAAATGGTATAATTGGGGCCATTATCTTAATCATATTCTTTATTGCTGTATAAAGCAAATAATAAACTTGTAGTTTATCACTATCTTCTCCAATTTTCCAAAATCTTTTTCTATTTACTCTTATATAAAAGTTCGATATCTCGTCAACTAAAATTTCAAATTCTTTTACAACATTTTGAACTTGATATTCGCTCATTGTTTTACTTGCATATATTATAAAACTATTTATTCTTGCTAAAAGCCATTTATCAGATTTTTCTAATTTATTAGTATTTAAATTATAGTCTTTTAAATTTGGCATATCTATAACTGCATAAGTATTAAAAAATACATAAATATTCCAAAAACTAAGCAATTTTCTTCTGGATTCATCGCCTAAATTAAATCCAAATCTAACATCATTATTTACCGGTGCTCCTGCATACAAATATCTAATTGGATCTGCTCCAATTTTTTCTGCTGCTTCATCAAATTTAATCATGTATCCAGATTTAGAAAATTTACCTCCATCTTCTTTTACTACAGCACTATATGTTAAAACAGATTCATATGGTGCCTTTTCCTCTAAAACTACAGACATAAACAATAATGAATAGAACCATAGTCTTATTTGTTCTTTCATTTCCGTTACCCATTCAGCTGGGAAATATTCACTCCAATATTCCTTATCTGTAAAGTATTTCATTGTTGAAAATGGCACAATACCCGCATCAAGCCAACAATCTCCTACATCTTTTATTCTTTCAACTGGTTTTCCACAATGTGGACATACAATTTGAATTTTATCTATCCAAGGTCTATGTAGATCTGGTAATTCATCAACCTCTTTTGGATTAGTTGCCATATATTTAAGTTCTTCTCTTGATCCTACTACTGTTACATGTTCACATTCTTTACACGGATAAATTGGAAGTGGTAATCCATAAAATCTTTTTCTTGATATTGCCCAATTCCCCATATTATTTAGCCAATCTTCCATTCTTTTTCCAGCAAATTCTGGTGTCCATTTTACTTCTCTAGCAGCTTTTATAAGTTTTGGTCTTATCATATCACTATCTATATACCATTCTGGAACAGCTTTAAATATGACTTCTGTTTTACATCTCCAACAAACTGGATAGCTATGTTCATGTTCTTCTATCATGTACAATTTATTTCTCTTTTTTAATTCTTCAAATACATGTTCTGCAACTTCTTTAGTGTTATAACCTGTCATAAACCCAAAACCTTCTAATATTACTCCATTGTCATCAACTGGTATTACAACATCTAGGTTTTCTCTTTTTCCTAACTCATAGTCTTCTGCTCCACAACCAGGTGCAATATGTACAACTCCTGTTCCATCATCTGATGAAACTTCTTCCCATGCTACTATTTTATGGTCTATTGTTTTTTGTTTTTCCATTTCTGGAAAGCATGTTTCATATTTTAGTCCTACTAGTTTTTCTCCTTTAAAGCTTTCAACAACTTCAATTTTATCATCACCTAAGATTCTTAGTCCATTTTTTCCCATTATCAGATACTTATTATCTGATTTAACTTTTACTTTAACATAATCAATTTCTGGATTAACTGCTAGGGCAACGTTTGATGATAATGTCCATGGTGTAGTAGTCCATACAACTATTTTGCTGTCACTATCCACAATAGGAAGTTTAAAAAATACTGCTTTATGTACCATTTGTTTGTATGATCCTGCCATTTCATGTTCTGATAGTGAAGTTCCACATCTAGGACACCATGGCATAGGTCTAAAAGATTGTTTTATCATACCTTTTTCATGACATTTTTTTAGAAAATACCATATTGAAGTTATGTTCTCCTCTGTATTTGTATAGTAAGAATTATCCCAGTCCATCCATTGTCCTAATCTTTTTGACTGTTCAGTTATTGTTTTAGAAAAATGTTCTACCCTATCCATACATTTTTTTGTAAATTTATCTAATCCATAATTTTCTATATCTTTTTTATCTTTAAATCCTAATTCTTTTTCCACTTCAACTTCTATCCATAATCCTTGTCCATCAAATCCATTTCTGTAATGAGATGTATATCCATTCATTCCTTTATACCTTAAATAAATATCTTTTAAAGTTCTGCCCCAAGCATGATGTATTCCCATTGGATTGTTTGCTGTAATAGGACCATCTAGAAATTTAAATTTTTTTCCATCCTTGTTTTTTTCTAATAACTTTTCGAAACATTTTTCCTTTTCCCAAAATTCCATTATCTTATGTTCCATTTGAATAAAATTAAAATTTGGTTCAACTTTTTTCATATTTTACCTTCCACCCTTTCTTTTTGTTTATAAAATAAAAAGCTTTCCCAATATATAGGGCAAGCTTTTTGCTCACGGTACCACCTAATTTATATAAATTCTAAATATAAACTTATATATCTTATTTATCTTTAACGCAGATTTACGGCTTAAATTACTTTTTTCATTTAAGCAACTCCAAGGTGATAACAAATAAATTATTATCTTACTAGAATTTCAGCATACATCTAGCTCTCTGTTAGTTTTACTTTATTTGTGTTGTCCTTTTCTTTGTTTTTTACATTTTATGCATATAATAGTATCACACCTTTTGCTCTAAATCAATACTTTCCGTAGAATTTCCTGCTGTTTTTTGCTCATCTGGAATAGTATCTATCATTTCTCTAACTAAGCGATATTTACATTTAAATTTATTATTTTCATCTTTTAATCGCTTTTCTATATAGTCTTTAATATATTTTATTACATCTTCTCTTTCCAAATTGTTTTCTGTGCAGAACTCATCAATTGCTTTTTTTATTATTGGATATGTATTAGTTTTTGCAATGGTTATTTTTTCTTCTGTCATTTTTTCTGTCATATATCTTTCTATAGGTGTAATTACTCTATCCAAAAACTCATCTTCTAATAATAGTTGTATTCTACTATCCATTTTCTTCCTCTTTTTCAGTTATTTTTTCAATACTAACTACTCTTCCCTCATTTGTTCTCATTAATGTTACACCTTGTGTTGATCTACCTAGAACACTAATTCCTGCAACATTTAATCTTATAATTGTTCCTGTATCTGTAATTAACATTACATCATCAGCTTCTTCAACAATTCTAATACCTACAATATTTCCTGTTTTTGGTGTTACTTTATATGTTATTACACCTTTTCCTCCTCTTGTTTGTACTCTATATTCGTCTAGTTCTGTTCTTTTTCCAAATCCATTTTCTGTTATTGCAAGTAATGTTGCATTTGCTCCTGCTATTATTGATTCCATTCCTATTACTTCATCATCTTTGCCTAATCTTATTCCTATTACACCTTGTGATACTCTTCCCATTGGTCTAACATCTTTTTCATCAAATGTAATTGACATACCACCTTTTGTAACTAAAACAACATTATCTTCTCCATCTGTTAATCTTACATCTATTAATTCGTCATCTTCTTTTAATGTTATAGAAAGAAGTCCTGTTTTTCTTGCTGAATTATATTCTGTTAAACTTGTTTTCTTTATTATTCCATTTTTTGTAGCAAATAATAAATATTTACCTTCTGCAAAGTTTTGAATTGGAATTATTGCAGATACTTTTTCGCCTGCATCTAAGCTTAATAAATTTACAATAGCTGTTCCCCTTGCTGTTCTGCCTGCTTCTGGAATTTCATATCCTCTTAATTTATATAGTTTTCCTTTATTACTAAAGAATAATATTGTGTCGTGTGTTGAAGCTGTAAATATTTGTTTTACAAAGTCCTCTTCTCTTGTTGCAATTCCTGTAATTCCTTTTCCTCCTCTTTTTTGGCTCTTATATGTATCTATCGGCATTCTTTTTATATATCCAAAGTGAGTTAATGCAATTACAGATTGTTCTTCTTTAATTAAATCCTCGACATCTATATCTCCTTCTGCTGCAACTATTTTTGTTAGTCTTTCGTCTCCGAATTTATCTCTTATTTCTATTAATTCATCTTTTATTATTCCATATACTAATGTTTCGCTACTTAATACTTCTTTTAAGTATGCAATTAGTTTCATTAATTCGTTATATTCGTCTTCTATTTTTTCTCTTTGTAAACCAGATAGTGTTTTTAATCTCATGTCTAATATTGCTTGAGCTTGTATTTCAGAAAGTCCAAATCTTTCCATTAATCTTTCTTTTGCATCATCATATGCTGCTCTAATAATTGCAATTACTTCATCAATGTTGTCTAATGCTATTTTTAATCCCTCTAAAATATGTGCTCTTGCTTCTGCTTTATCTAAATCAAATTTTGTTCTTCTTAATACTACATTTTTTCTATGTTCAATATAATAGTCTAAACATTGTCTTAATGTTAATATTTTTGGTTCTCCATTTACAAGTGCAAGCATTATTATTCCAAAAGTATCTTGCATTTGTGTATTTTTATATAATTGATTTAAAACAACTTGTGGATTTGCATCTCTTTTTAATTCTACTACTATTCTTACTTTATCTTGTCTATCTGATTCATCTCTTATTGCAGAAATTCCCTCTAATCTTTTTTCTTTTACTAAATCTGCAATATGTTCTATTAGTTTTGCTTTATTTACTTGGTATGGAAGTGAAGAAACTATTATTCTTTGTTTGTTTCCACTCATTTCTTCTATTTCTGCTTCTGCTCTTAAAGTAATTTTTCCCCTACCTGTTGTATATGCTTGTTTAATACCTTCTCTTCCTAATATTGTTGCTCCTGTTGGAAAATCTGGTCCTTTTATTACAGACATTAGATCTTCGTCTGTTACTTCATCTTCATCTATTATTTTTATAATTCCATTTATAACTTCTGTTAAGTTATGAGGTGGAATATTTGTTGCCATACCTACTGCTATACCAGATGAACCATTTACAAGTAACGCTGGTATTTTTGCTGGTAAAACTGTTGGTTCTTGTAATCTATCATCAAAGTTCGGCATAAAATCAACTGTGTTTTTTTCTATATCTGTAAGCATATTTACAGCTATTTTAGACATTCTTGCTTCTGTGTAACGATATGCAGCTGGTGGATCTCCATCAACAGAACCAAAGTTACCGTGTCCATCTACCATCATATATCTTAATGAAAAGTCTTGTGCCATTCTAACTAATGCATCATATACAGATGAATCTCCATGTGGATGATATCTACCTAAAACGTCTCCAACTGTTGTTGCACATTTTCTATATGGCTTGTCTGGAGTAAATCCATCTTCATGCATTGTATATAAAATTCTTCTATGTACTGGTTTTAATCCATCTCTAACGTCTGGAAGAGCACGTGCCACAATAACACTCATAGCATAGTCTATGTATGCTGTTCTCATCTCGTTTTCAATATCTCTTTGTATAATATTTTCTTCTGCCTTATCCATTATTCAAACCTCTTTTCATACATTATTTCATCTTTTCATATTATATATTAACAATTTTGAATATGCAAGAAAAAAATCAAAAAAAACTTACGGAAATGTAGGCTTACGAACAAAAAAGCTGCATAAGAAACTTTTTTAATATTCATATTTCCATATTTCTTTTTTGGTAATACTAATTGTTGAGAACAACTTTTTATTAATTATGAATTTATATTTATTTTATACCAATTTATTTGCAAGTTCTAATTCTTCTTGTGTAAGATTGAAGTTTTTTCCATTATTTTTTATTAAATTATGTATGTTTTCTAACTGTCTTGCCTTAGTTATAACACTTTCTAGTGGAACTACCTTTTCTAATTCTTTTTGTATTTTATTAAATTGTCTTTCCATATTTGTAAAATCTTTTTTTTCATAATACTTGATCCAATTTTGAGTATATTTATCTATTTTCTCTATTGATTCTACTTGTGAAGTTAAGTTGTTTTCTATATTATCACTAATATTATTTAATATAGAATTTTTTCCTTTTTTTATTAAACTCGCTGTGCTACTTTTTATTAATTTATTTTCTTTTGCTTTTTTTATTCCCCAATCTAGTACATTAGAAATCGAATCAATTAATCCTCCTTTTTTTATAGCTTCTTTTATTTGAGACATATTATCAAATTTACCTGTAAAAATTCCTAAAAAACTTTTTCCCATATCAATAGTATTGTCTATTGCTGTTTTTATACCAGCTTTAAATCCATCTGTTATTATACTATCTTTTATTTCAATTACATTTTCCTCTAAAAAACCAGGTAAAAGTGCCCTTATTCCTAAATCTACTCCTGCATTTATCACTTGTCCTAAATTTGTCTCTAAAAAAGATTTTTGTTCTTCAAAATTTACTGTTTGCGTATTATTTTTTTCTAAGCTAATATTATTATTTATTTGCAATTCATTTTTCTCCATATCATCTTCTCCTTTTTAATTTATTTTCATTTTTTTAATTATATTTATATATTCTTTATTTATTT
>UMHV01006636.1_pt1 | contig 89824 bp, 76 predicted proteins | sample 1965621 | NCBI WGS metagenome assembly UMHV01 (sample SAMEA4836108, study PRJEB28245) | human gut metagenome | biome: gut microbiome; material: fecal sample | place: Denmark | collected 2008 | reverse complement strand
CTTACAGTATTCATGAAGATGACGTATAATGAAAGCATCAATCATCATGTTTATTTATAGGGGAGATGAAATCATGCATATTCCAGAGAATTACCTGAGCCCGTCGACGTGTGCGGTACTCGGCGCGGCCATGGTGCCCGTCTGGCTCGTGGCCGTCTCGAAGGTGAGGCGCCATGTGCCGCAGGAGAAATTACCTCTCCTGGGCATCGCAGCGGCGCTTTCGTTCCTCGGTATGATGTTCAATGTGCCGCTGCCGGGCGGTACGACGGGCCATGCGGTCGGCGGCACGCTGATCGCGATCTTGTTCGGCCCGTATGCCGCGTGCCTGTCTGTCAGCGTGGCGCTGCTCATCCAGGCACTCTTCTTCGGGGACGGCGGCATCCTGGCCTTTGGCGCGAACTGCTTCAACATGGCGTTTGTGCTGCCGTTCACGGGCTACGCCGTCTACCAGTTCCTGCGCAAACGCCTGACCGCTTCGTCGGGCGAGTACATGGCGGCGGGGCTCGGCGCGTACGTCGGCATCAATGCGGCGGCGCTCGTGGCGGCCATCGAATTTGGCATTCAGCCGCTGCTCTTTACGGATGCAGCCGGCCAGGCGCTCTACTGCCCGTATCCGCTCTGGATCTCGGTGCCGGCGATGATGATCGGCCATCTGACTCTCTTTGGACTCGCGGAGGTCGTCTTCACGACGGCCGTGCTCGCCTACCTGCGCAAGACGTCGCCGGACCTCTTCCAGTCGGTCCGCATGAAGACGAACCGCGCGCTCTACGGCCTGGTTGCAGCACTGATCGTCTGCACGCCGCTCGGACTGCTCGCGGCGGGAACGGCCTGGGGTGAATGGGATCCGGAGGAACTCGCGGACCAGGATTTCCTCGGCGCGGCGCTCGGCTACACGCCAGCGGGCATGGAACATGGTTTCTCGTTTGAGGCGTTCTTCCCGGACTATGCGATTGCGGGCCTGCCGGATGCCTTTGGCTACATCCTCTCGGCGCTGATCGGCACGGCACTGCTCGTCATCCTCTTCAAGATGGCGGCACCGCTCTTCGCTTCACACACAGATTACGGCGATTCGCTGTCGGGGCGCTGAGTGACTTTTGATTTGAGGTGTTCTTCATGATGGATTTGCCGGATTGGGCAAAGCGAGAAGAATCATACAGACCTGACAAGGACCGGGATGCGTTCATCTCCCGGTCTCTTTTGCGTATGATGGAGATGCTGAAGGTTCTGCGCGCGCAGGCCGGCAGGCGCCACCGCGGGCAGGCGGGCATGGCGCTTGCGCTGCTCATCCTGCTGCTTTTGGCCGTTGTCACGGCGCGCACGCCTGCATTCCTCTGGACCGTGCTCGGAGGGGAGCTCGTGCTCATGACGGCACTGACGGGGGCACAGCTGCGGCAGATCGTCATGGGAGCCTTGACAACTGCTCTTTTCTGCCTGCTGCTCATCCTGCCGGCGCTCATCTTCTGGGGCACGGGCCCGGCAATCCTGCTGCCGTTCAAGACATTCCTCTGCGTGACAGCGCTCAATCTCCTGCAGCAGTATTTCTCGTGGCATGAGATCACGGCGGCACTGCGGCGCTTCCACCTGCCGCCGGAGGTCATCTTCATCCTTGACACGACGCTGCGCTACCTCGTGCTGCTCGGCGACCAGGCCTCGCTCCTCTTGACGTCGCTGAAGCTGCGCTCTGTCGGCCACAATCCGCGCAAGCACAGGGCGATGGCCGGGATCATGGGCATTGTCATGCAGCGTTCGCAGCGCCTCTCGCTCGAGATGGCCGAGGCCATGCGCTGCCGCTGCTTTACGGGCGAGTACCCCGTCATGGCGGGGGAGAGACGGCGCGGCCCGCTGCTGGGACGGCTGATGCTGCTCGTCCTGCTTGCCTTGTATGCATTCCTGTATCTTCGTCTGGAGGGATTCTTTTGATCGCGCTTGAAGATGTCTGCTGTGCGTTCGACCATGAACCGGTCCTGCGCCACATCAGCTTTACGATAAAGAAAGGGGAGGCCGTCTTGCTGACGGGACCGAACGGCTCGGGGAAGACCACATTGCTGCGTCTCTTGAACGGCCTCGTCTTCCCGGAGCTCGGCACGTATACCTTTGAGGGGACGGCCATCACGGCGAAGAAGATGCGCGAGCACCGTTACTCCAAGTACTTCCATCAGCGCGTCGGCTACGTCTGGCAGAATCCCGATGCGCAGCTTTTCTGCGCGAGCGTGGAGGAGGAGCTGGCCTTCGGTCCGCTGCAGATGGGTCTTCCAGAGGATGAGGTGCACCAGCGCGTGGAGGATGCCATTGCGTATTTCTCGCTGGAAAAACTGCGCGACAAGGCGCCGTACTTCCTGTCGGGCGGCGAGAAGAAGCGCACGGCGCTTGCCTCTATCTTCACGATGAATCCTGCTGTCTGGACGCTCGACGAGCCGGAGAACTTCCTCGATGCCGAGAGTCAGACATGGCTGACGCAGTTCCTGCAGTCGCTCAAGGATGCGGGCAAGACCATCATCGTGACCTCACACCATCCCGATATCGCTAGCCGGATTGCTGACAGGGAACTGAGACTGACAGCAGAGCATCAGCTGGGGTGATTGCTGGCTAGGGCAAAGAAGAAGGGCAAGATGCAGCAGGGGATGGCTGAGCAAAAGCGGAGCGTTTGGCTGTCTGCGTGAAGAAAGGATTTTTTGCCTACCAGAATCCTTGCAAAAGAGCGTCGTTCAAGCGCAGCGCGTTTAGCTCTTTTGTAAGGCTATCATAAAAGGCAAAAAATCCTTTTAGCATTAGCAGACGGCCATCGCGCAGTGTTGCTCAGCCATCCCCTGCCGTCGTCTCTCTTTGAAGACAGCTGGCCTTGACATCTTGGCTCATCTTTTGTTATCCTATACGTGATTTCATCTAAAACTCGGGATGTATTCCTGAGAGTGGATTTTTCTGACACGCGTCATTTTCGCCACGCAGCGCCTGCTGCGTGGCTTTTTCTGTTGAATGAGAGTTAGGTAAAGGAGAGGGAATACATGAAATACGCGTTGCTTGTCTTTCTCGGGGGATGCAGTTACGGCATCCTCTCGACAATCGTGAAGATTGCCTATGCGGCAGGGCTGACGCCTGCGGAAGTCTGTGGCGGGCAGGTCTTTTTCGGCATGCTTCTGCTGTGGATGGCGGCCCTGCGCCATCGGGGCTTTCCTTTGAATGGCCGTCGGGCATTGACGCTCATTTGCTGCGGCATGCCGATTGGCCTGACGACGATGTTCTATTACACGGCTTTGCAGACGGTCACGGCTTCGTTTGCCATCATCCTGCTCTTCCAGTTCGTCTGGGTCAGCACGGCGATTGACTGCGTCTTCTCGCGCCGCCTGCCGGACAGGCAGAAAGTCGCGGCCATCGCGATCCTCTTGCCGGGATCAGTGCTCGCGGCGGGACTCGTTGGCAGTTCGGATAACATCTCCCTGACGAGCGGCGTGCTCTGGGGACTGGCTTCGGCCGTCAGCTATTCCTTTGTCCTGCTCGTCAGCGGCACGGTCGGCTGTGAGGTGCCGCCCGTACTCAAGAGTGCCCTGATGTCCGTCGGAGCGGCCACTGTGATTTTTGCCTTCATGCGGCCGACCTTCCTGTTGTCCCTGGGCAGCCTTGCCGCCGTCGCGCCGTACGGCATCCCGCTCGGCATCTTTGGCATTGCACTGCCGCCGCTTCTCTTTTCCATCGGCATCCCGCACACTGGACCGTCACTCGGCAGCATCCTGACTTCGTCGGAGCTTCCCATGGCCATCCTCATGGCCTTCTTCGTCCTCGGCGAGCACATCGCTCTCGTGCAGTGGCTCGGCGTCGCCCTGATCTTCCTCGGCGTGATCGTGGGGAATCTCAGGACAAAGGGCTGAGGTCGTGCCCCTTCAGGCAGCGGCATCGCTCTTCGCGAAGGCCGGACTGCCGTGGCCACGAAGGTAGAGAAAGGCGCCGATGCAGATGACGACGGAGACGAGGGAGCCTGCTGTCGTCGCGAGGCCCATCGGGAACAGGGTCATGGGGTACCAGATGGAGGTCAGGTAGACGAGCGGGATGCGGGCTGTCACAATGGAGGCGATGTTGTGCAGGAACGAGATCTCGGAGCGTCCACAGGCGCAGAAGTAGCCGCTGAAGCAGAAGTGGATGCCCGCGAAGATGCAGTCGAAGATGTAGCCCTGCAGGTATGCCTCGCCTGCCACGATGACGGCTGCATCGTAGGTGAAGAGCGCGACGATGTCGTAGGCAGAGTACTGCGTGAAGATGGAGACTGTGATACCGAAGCCGACGGTCATCGCGAGTGCATAGCGCAGGGTCTGCTGTGCGCGGCCGACTTTGCCCGCGCCGATGTTCTGCGCGCCGAGCGCCGAGACGGTCGAGAGCATTGACGAGGGCACGAGGAAGATGAAGCTGATGATTTTCTCGACGATGCCGACGGCAGCGGCGTCAGTCAGGCCGCGCATATTCGCGATGACAGTGATGACGAGGAAGGCGACCTGGATGAAACCGTCCTGCAGCGAGATCGGCACGCCGATGCGCAGGAGGCGCCGCAGCACGGGACGTTCCGGGCGGAAGTCCTGCCGCGTGAGTGCAATGCCTGCCCGGCCGCTCTTCACGTAGGCGAGGGCGAGCACGACGCTGATGGCCTGTGAGATGACGGTGCCCCAGGCCGCGCCGCTCGGGCCCATCGCCATGGCGCCCATGAAGAGGTAGTCGAGTGCGATGTTGCAGAGGCAGGCCACTGCGACGAAGTACATCGGACTCTTGGCGTCGCCGAGGCCGCGGAAGATGGATGCGATGATGTTGTAGGCGGTGATGAGTGGGATGCCGAAGAAGCAGATGAGAAGATACGACTGCGTGCCGGGCACAGCCTCTATCGGTGTCTCCATGGCGCTGGTGATCCCGCCGCGCAGCGCGACCAGCAACACGGCCAGCACGAGTGAGACGCCGAAGAACAGCACAGCCGTCGTGCCGATGGCCTTGCGGATGCGCTGGTGGTCCTCCGCGCCGACAGCCTGTGCAATCGTGACAGTCGTGCCCATCGCGAGCCCCACGATCATGACGGTCAGCATGTGCATGACCTGACTGCCAATCGAAACAGCCGTGATGCTCGCCGCTCCCTCGAACTGGCCGATGATGAAGAGGTCGGCCATGCCGTAGAGCGTCTGCAGGAAATACGAGAAGAAGTATGGCAGCGAGAAATACACGATGTTCTTCGCGACGCTGCCGGTTGTCATGTTCTTGGTCACAAAAATACCCCCTTGACTCCATAGTAAACACTACAATTATGGCAGAGTCAAGGGGGGATGTAGAGCAGGGCCGGGGAGAGACTGGCAACACTTCGCCACGGCGCACTGCTAAACGAGGCCGGGGATAGCCGGTCAACACTACGCGATGGCGGTCTGCTGAAAGGATTTTTTGCCTTTTAATGCAGCCTTACAAAAGAGCTAAACGCGCTTCGCTTGGACGACGCTCTTTTGCAAGGGTTCTAGTGGGCAAAAAATCCTTTCTTGACGCAGCCCGCCAACGCTCCGCTAATGCCCAGCTATCCCCTGACGTAGCCCCATCGATGCTCCCCAGCCCCGCGGGCCAAGGTACGGTTGTAAAAAGCCTCGATTGTTCGTCGTATCATTGATGAACGGTCGAGGCTTTTATTCGCAGGAACGTAGCGGGAGAGAGGCTTCGTCGTAGGGCGTATCTTCAGGAGGGGGCTGTATTTCGCCTGCAGGAGCGCAGCGATAGCCCGCAGAGCTGAGCCCTGACACTCTTTAGCATAGAAATGCGATGTGAGAACGCCGCGGCAGGCGGCGAAACTGCATCAAAAGGATATCCTGTCATAGGGCTCATTTAGCGGAGCGACGAAGCCGAAATATAGCCCCCTCCGCCTACGCACATCTGCTCCACATTTAACGGAGCGACGAAGCCGAAATGTATTCCCCCTCCGTCGGCACACATTTATTTAGCGGAGCGACGAAGCTGAAATACAGCCCCCTCCGTCGGCAAACGCATTTTTCAAATATCCCAGTGCAGGTTATCTGGATTTGGCGTCGCCTTATCGATTTCGGTCAGGATCCACGAGGCGTTGTCGTGGGTGGCGGAGAAGGCCTTTTCGAGTCCTGCCTCATATTCCTTTGGGATTTCCATCGCGTGGAGTGCCATGTGCATGTAGTCTTTTGCCACAAGTGTGACGCCGCGCTCGGCGGAGAGCTGGGCCTTGAAGCGGTAGCCGTAGTAGAGGTAACTGTTGTGGTGGATGGGGATGTCTTTGTAGGCTTCGATGCGCTCGTCGACCTCGGCTTCGGCTTCCTGCGTCATATTCATCTTGTGCATGAGGTTCCAGCGGTCGGCCCAGAGCTCGCCGCGCAGGATGTACTTGTAGAGGAAATCCGTCGACTCGGCGAGCTCGATGGCCATGTCGATGTGGCGCAGGCTGTCGTCGAATTTGCCGAGCTCTTTCTCGAGGGAGCTCAAGCGCTGCAGGGCGAAGACCTTTTCCTCGACGTCCTCAGCCTTCTCCTCGTCGATGTCGGCTTCGACGACACTGTGGAAGAGCTCGAGTGCTTCATCTGTCTTGTCGATGCCCTTCATGGCGAGGAAGTGGGCGAGGCGGGCGCGGGCGTGCCAGCTGTCCATGCCGCCGGCGAAGAGTTTCTCGGGCGGATGGGCGGGGGAGTCCATCACGAGGTGGACGAGCTTATGGAATGTATCTTGTGTCATGAAAAATCCTCCTGATTCGTGTATAATAGTTATATTATACCATTTCTTCTGGAGGTTGGGAATTTGAACGCATTGAAACGATTCGTACTCAGGGCTTGGGCGCGCGGGACGCATGTGGTGGAGCATGAGGCTGGGCTGCTGCTCGTGCTGTACCTCCTGAATTTCGCGCCAATCGCGTGGCTCAACATCCACATGTACAAGGGGGAGCAGCTCGGCGTGCTCGCGGCGGATGCTGTCTTCCTGCTCGGCGGGGTGGTGCTCTACATCCTCATCTTGGGCTTTATCCCCGTGCGCAGGCTGCGGCGCCTTCTGTTTGCGGCGTCGTTCTTCGTCTCGCTGCTGCTCGGCGGGGTGGAGTTCTTCTCCATCGTGCAGTACAGCTCGCTCATCGGCGCGGGTATCGTGACAGCGGTGCTGCAGACGAATCCGCGTGAGGCGGGGGAATTCATCCGCATGTATGTGGGCTGGAAGGGCGTGGCAGCTGCTGTCTTGCTCGTCGTGGCGGGCGTCTTTGCCTACCGCAGGCTCGGCGCGGTGAAAATCCCGCTTTTGACACGTCACCGGCTCTCCATCGCCATCCCGTTCGTCATCGTCGCTTCACTGGCTGCGGGCAGCATCCTGTTGACGCGCTACTACTCGTTCATTATCAATGATTCGCTCGATGTGCCTGCTGTGCGCGTCGGACGGGCGGCGACGACGTCGGTCGAGAATATCCGCGCGTTTGAGAAGCTCAAGGAGGAGGCCGCAGCGGATGTCGAGATTGCGGAGAACCACAGCGATACGCCGTACGTCGTCTTCATCCTCGGTGAGTCGACAACGCGCGACCGCATGCACCTCTATGGCTATCCCTTGGAGAACACGCCGAATCTCGATGCGCTCAATGAGAAAGGGGAGCTCGCCGTCTTCCGCGACACCATCTCGCCGGAGTCTGCGACGGTCGCCGTGCTCCGCAAGCTCTTGACGTTTGCGGACATGGATTCCTCGAAACCGTGGTACGCCTACAACAACATGATCGACACGATGAAGGCGGCGGGCTACCGGACGTACTGGCTCTCGAATCAGGAGAGTTCGGGCATCTGGGGCAATGTCGCGCAGCTCTTTGCCGGGCGCAGCGACTACAGCCGTTTCACGCGCCTGCGCGAATCGCATGAGGACAGCGGCATCTACGATGAGGCACTGTTCCCGCTCGTCGACGAGGCCCTGCAGTCGCCTGCACCCAAGAATTTCTACCTCATTCACCTGATGGGCGGTCACGGGCTCTACTACATGCGCTTCCCCTACATCTTCTCGAAGTTCGCGGCCGACGATGTGCCACCGCCGCAGGATGAGCTGTCTCAGGAGAAGCGCACGGAGATCGCGCAGTACGAGAATGCGCTCTACTACAACGATTTCATCGTCACGAGCCTCATGGGCAAATTCGCCGACAAGGATGCGATCGTCGTCTACATCCCCGACCACGGCGAGGCGCTCTACGACCATGGCAGTACGTTCTCGGGCCATGTCGAGGAACATCCGACGAAGGAGACGCTCGAGGTGCCGATGATCTTCTGGGCATCGCCTGCCTACAAGGCACATCATCCGGAGAAGTGGCAGGCGCTCCGGGCGGCCGTCAACCGTCCGTACATGACGGATGACTTTATCCACACACTGCTCGACCTCCTGGATATCCGCACGCCGGAGTATGATCCCAGGAAGAGTGTCATCAATCCCGCGTTCCAGCCGAGAGCGCACCGCATGGTGCAGGGCCACGACTACGATACCGAGATGAAATGATGCGTTATATCAAAAGAAGCCTTGCCGGCTGATGTAGGCAAGGCTTCTTTTTGTCAGCGCTCAGTGCGCGCTACTATTTCCGCAGTTCAAGGACTTGGGAGAAGTTCTTGAGGATATCGTTTTCATGGGTGATGACGAGCAAGGTCTGGCCAGTCTTATGGACTCTCTGGAAGAGAGCATCGATGAGGGTGCCGCTTGTCACGGTGTCGAGTCCGCAGGTCGGTTCGTCGAGCAGGACGAGGGGATCATTGCCGGCGATGGCGAGCGCTGTGAGCAGGCGGCTGCGCTGGCCGCCGGAGAGGTTGCAGGCATCCTCTCCGAGCGGCGTGTCAATGCCATCTGGAAGCGCGGCGATGACTTCGCTGAGCTGGGCGTCTGCGAGTGCCTCATGCATATCCTCTCTGGAGCACTCCGGCCGGTATCGCTCGAAATTCTCGCGGATGGAGCCGGAGAGCAGCACACTGCCCTGGGGCAGGGCGGCGATGGCCTGATGGATGGCGGAGGCGGGAAGGCTAGCATAGGGCTGTCCTTCTAGGAGCAGTGTGCCGCTGTCGGGCGGCCAGACGCCGAGCAGGAGCCTTGAGAGCGTCGTCTTGCCCGCGCCGCTCGCACCGACGATGGCCGTGTGCTGGCCGCGCGCGATGTGGAAGGAGAGATCTTGGAGGATGCCCTGTCCCTGCCGGTAAGAGAAGGAAATATCCTGCGCTTCAAGGAGTGGCGTGCTGTCCGGCAGGGGGGACTTGCCTGGACTTGTTGCTGCAGGATGTGTCTCTCTGCCTGCTGCCCGGTCCGGCAGGAATTTGGCAGCAGCGAGGCTGCGGCGCCACTGGCGCACGTATTCTGGCAGATTGCGGAACTCAGCGAGCAGGGCTTGGAGGACGAGAAACCAGACACAGAGGTCGATGCCGCTGAGCTCGTCTGCCGTCACGCGGCAGATTAGGAGCGCAAAAAGGACGAGCAGGAGGGCGGCATCGAGGAGATTTGCCATCGCGTCGCGCCGCGCATCGCCTTGGGCGAGGCGCAGGTCGCCCGCGAGCAGCCGGTTTGCCGGGGCGGCAAGGCGCTGCGCGGCAGGTCCGGCCCCCGCGCAGATCAGCTCGTCGGCGCCGCCTGCTGCATCGAGCAGAGCGCTGCGGTAGGCTGCATCGCGCGCGCGCCGCTCGCGTTCATCTGCATGGCGGCCGAGAATGGCGAGACGCAGGCGCACGAGGCCGAGAACGGGCAGGAGCAGGGCGAAGGGGCCGAGCACTCTTGCGAGCAGCCAGGTGGTGAGTGCGGTGATGGTGGCGATGGCCGTGATGGGGAGCAGCGCGCGGACGTAGAAGTCGCGCAGGTCATCGGCTCCGGCCATGAGGTCGTGCAGGAATTCGCCCTGGCGCGCGGGTCCGCTGCGCAGCGGCAGGCAGCGCGCGGCTGCGTCGTAGAAGGAGAGGCGGATCTCTGTCAGGATGCGGAAGGCCATGCGGTGCGAGAGGTAGCGCTCGCCGTAGCGGAAGACGGCGCGGCCGATGCCGCAGGCACGCACGGTGGTGATGCCGAGTGCCAGCGTGTAGAGGGGCGGCATCAGGGCCGCGGAGGCGACGAGCCAGGCCGAGGCGCCGAGCAGCGCGAGCCCCGTGAAGAGTGCCATGAGGCTCACGAGCAGCACGGGCAGGAACTCGGCGGCTGAGGTCAGGCGAAGGAGCTTCATCATACGGCAGTACCTCCTTTCATCGTGATTGCGTCAAAGGTCAGCAGATGGTCTGCTGCGGCCTGCAGCTGCTCGTCGTGGCTGATGACAAACAGCGTGTGCGTGCCGCGCAGGGAGAGCAAGACCTCGCGTATGGTCGAGGCGGCCGCCTCGTCGAGTGCGGCAGTCGGCTCGTCGAGCAGGATGAGCGGCCGCCCCTGCACGAGGGCGCGCGAGAGGCCGAGGCGCTTGCGCTGGCCCTGCGAGAGGCTCTGGCCTCCTTCGCCGAGAGGCGTCGCGAGTCCCTGCGGCAGGGCGGCCAGCCAATTGCCGAGGGAGAGCTGCTCGAGCGCTGCGCGCACATCGTCCTCGCGACAGTCCGACTGGAACAGCGTGATGTTCTCCAAGAGCGTCGCGTTGAAGAGATGTGGCTCCTGCGGCACATAGCTGCAAGGCATGGTTTCGGAACGCAGGATGGTTCCGGATTCCGGTACCAGCAGCCCTGTGAGCAGGCGCATGAGCGTCGTCTTGCCGCAGCCGCTCGGCCCCGAGAGCACCGTCAGGCTGCCTTTTGCGACGGCGAACGATACGCAGTCGAGCAGCGGCAGCGGGCTGCCCGGATAGCGGAAGGAGAGGTCGTGGACGGTGAGTGCTTCTCCTTTGGGTGCTGACGCGCCTGATGCTGGAACGCCTCTTAGCGCTGACGCGCCCGAGGCGGCACTCAACAGGGAGGTTTCTGCTGTCAGGGCTGTCATGCCGTTGTGGAAAGCTGTGCCGGAGAGGCGTAGCGGCTGGTAGAATTCCGGCGTCAAGAGCAGCACGAAGAAGGCCGCCGTGAATGTCAGCTGTCCGTAGAGCAGTCGCAGGCCGATGCTGACGGCGATGATGGCAATGGAGAGCGTCGTGATGAGCTCGAGGGCGAAAGCCGAGACGAAGGAGAGCTGAAGCACGTGCAGAGCGGCTCTTGCAAAGTCGCGGCTTAGACCTCTGACGCGCTCGCGCTCCGCCTGCTCCCGCGAGAAGAGCTTGAGTGTCGGCAAGGCGCGCAGGATCTCCGCGAGTCCTGCCGAGAAGCGGTTCATCTCGCGCCACTGCTCCTCGCTCGCCTCGCGCGTCACGCGGCCGATGAGGTAGAGCAGGAATGGCGCAATCGGGACCGTCACGAGCATCAGAAGGCCCGTCATCGGATCGACGAGGAAGGCGGCGATGAGCAGGCAGGGCATGGTGATGGCGATGCCCTGCACGACGGGCAGGACGCGCGTGAACCAGGCATCGAGCGCATCCGTGCTCTCGAGTGCGAGCGGCAATAGCCGGCGCGTCAGCGTACGGTCGGTCTGCCCCTGGCGCGAGAGGAGGCGCAGGTGAAGCTTCTGGCGGACGCTTTCGCGCACGCGCCATGAGAGTGCCTGTAGCAGATGTGCCTGCCGCAGGCCGAGGAGGTGGAGGGAGCCGAGCATAAGAAACAGCACCAGTAGGACTGGTGCTGTCGTGCTGAGGCTCCCCTTCTCGAGAAAGACCTGGCTGGTGGCCAGGCTGGCCGTCCCGCAGGCGCCGAGGATGGCGAGTGCGCGCAGGAGCTCCGTCAGGAACAGCTGCCGCCGCACGCCCTTTTCGCGCTGCAGGGCTCTGTAGAGAAAGGTCTGCTTCATATTCATGGTAGTAGGTATCCGTTCCTCAATAATGTTCTTCTGCATCCTTAGGCGTGACGCGCTTGCGGAAGATGTAGTAGGACCAGCTCTGGTAGATCAGGACGATCGGCACGAAGATGGCCGCTGCGACCGTCATGACGGAGAGCGTGTAGGGGCTCGAGGCGGCATTCGTGATCGTCAGGCTCCAGTCCGGGTTGAGGCTTGAGACCATGAGGCGCGGGAAGAGGCCCGCGAAGAAAGCGACGGTCGTCGCGACGATGGCAGCCGTGCTCAGGAGGAAGCTGGCCTTGCCCTTGGCGAGCTTCATGCTCAGGATGGCCATGACGAAGAAGAGCGCAGCGCCGACGAGGGCGACAGCAGCCAGTGGCTTCGTGAAGAGATCCGTGTACGTCAGCGTCATCGCCATGCAGAGAACGAAGAAGATGGCCGCAGTGACGCCCGTCTTCAAGGCGAGCTGCTGGCAGCGCATGATCAGGCTGCTCTTCGCGAGGCGCAACGTGAGGAATGCCGTGCCGTGGAACAGGAAGACGAAGAGGAAGGCGAGGCCGCCGACAATTGTGTACGGCGTCAGCAGGTCAAAGAAACCGCCTGTGTAGATCATCTTCTCGTTGATCGGGATGCCGGCGATGAGATTCGTGACGGCGACGCCCCAGAGGAAGGCGGGCACGATGCTGCCGAAGCAGATGGCGCCATCCCAGAAGCGCTGCCAGCAGGCATTCTGCTGGCGGCCGCGCAGGTCGAAAGCAACGCCGCGCAGGATGAGCGCGACGAGCATGAGGAAGAGCGCGAGGTAAAACGCCGAGAACATCGTGGCGTAGACGTGCGGGAAGGCCGCGAAGAGCGCACCGCCCGCCGTGATCATCCAGACTTCGTTGCCGTCCCAGACCGGCGTGATCGTGCGCAGGACTTCGCCGCGCTCCTTCTCATCGGAGGAGAGGAAGGGCAGGATGCCGCCGACGCCGTAGTCGAAGCCTTCGAGGAAGAAGAAGCCCGTGAAGAGTACCGTGATGAGGATGAACCAGAGAATGTTGAGATCCATCATGCATTCCTCCCTTCTTCAAAGGAGATGTGTGTCTTCTTGATAAACCGCATGGCAACCCAGAGGGCAGCGATGGCGAGTACGAGGTAGAGGAGCGTGAAGCCGGCCATCGTCAGCCAGACATCTGCGCCCGTGAGGTTCGGTGAGACGGCATCGCTCGTCTTCTGCAGGCCAAACACGATCCAGGGCTGGCGGCCAGCCTCTGCGACGTACCAGCCTACGCTGTTGGCGAGGTACGGCAGCGGCAGCAGCCACGGCAGTGCCTTGAGGAAGTACGGGCAGGCCAATGGGCGGTTCGTGAAGCCGAAGTAAGCGGCAGCGAGGCCGAGGAGGATCATGAGGCCTCCGAGAGCAATCATGATGCGGAAGCTCCAGAAAAGGCCGGTGACATCTGGACGGTATTCATCGGGACCGTACTTATCCGAGTAGTCCTTCTGGATCTGGTTGATGCCCGGCACGGCGCCGGATGGCGTGTTGTAGAGCATGAAGGAGAAGGCGCCGGGCACGGTGAGCTCGAAGTTGTTCTTGTGTGCATCTTCATCGATGTCGGCGACGATGGCAAACGGCGCTGGGTCTTCCGTCTCCCAGAGCGCCTCGACCGAGGAGAGCTTCATCGGGTTGACCTGTGCGATGTACTGCGCTTGCAGGTGGCCGCTGCCCATCGTGGCAAAGAGACCGAAGAGCATGAAGACGGCACCTGCCTTGAGTGTCTGCGTGAAGGCGCGGCGCGAGGCCTCGTCGTGCAGGACCTTCCAGGCCGAGACAGCCATGACGAGGAAGCCGGCCGTTGCGATGGCGGAGAACAGCGTGTGCGTATACTCGCCGATGACGTACGGATTCGTGACGAGCGCGAAGAAGTCCGTCATCTCTGCGCGGCCGTTGCGGATGACAAAGCCGACCGGATGCTGCATGAAGGAGTTCGCGACGAGGATCCAGAAGGCTGAGAGGTTGCTCGCGAAGGCGACAATCCAGATGCAGATGCAGTGGAGGCGCTCCGAGAGCTTATCCCAGCCGAAGATCCAGATGCCGAGAAAGGTTGACTCGAGGAAGAAGGCCGTGAGTGCCTCGAGCGCGAGCGGCGCGCCGAAGATATCGCCCATGAAGCGGGAATATTCGGACCAGTTCATGCCGAAGTGGAACTCCTGCACGATACCGGTCACGACGCCCATCGAGAAATTGATGATGAAGAGCGTCCCGAAGAAGCGGACGAGCTTGCGGCTAGTCTCTTTCCAGGCCGGGCGCTTTGTGCGGACGTAGCACGTCTCGAGCAGTGCGACGAAGATCGAGAGCCCGAGTGTTACGGGGACAAAGAGAAAATGGTAGACAGTTGTGATGGCGAATTGCCATCGGGATAGGATCAGTGCATCCATGAATGTTGCCCTCCTTTTTTATTAGTGCATCGTGATGCATTCTATTTATGATTCCATTATAGCCTAAAACGGCAGGAGAGACAAGAAAAATTATATTGAATCGTAAAAGAAAATAATTATCGCAGTAATGGGGATTGGATTCCGTAGAAAAATCGCATGAGAAACGTAGATGTGGTATAATAAATACACTATATGATAGGAGAGAAGTATCGTGGAGAAACGAAGTATCGACCTGGGCCGCTGCCTCGTGCGCGACGGCAAGGCGGACTGTCATCGCTGCGAGGAGATCTGCCCGCAGCGGGCCATTACCAGTCACGCTGTGGACCAAGAAGCCTGCGACGGCTGCGGCCTCTGCACTGCCGTCTGTCCCGCGGCGGCCATTGAGGCGCCGGAGGACTACGCGGAGGCCCTCAAGAAGACGATGGCGCTCACGCCACAGGTCCTCATGTGCGGCAAGGCCAGCCCCGGCGGCGTGCACTGCCTCGGCTTCCTCGACCGCCGGCTGCTCTGGAGCTTGGCGACAAAGCGCCCGCTGAGCCTCGATATCTCACGGTGTGAATCGTGCCGTCCGGCCGTCTTTGCCTGGCTTCAGCAGGAAGCCACGGCCTGCAACGATGCACTCGCGCGGGCGGGAAAGAAGACGATTGCGCTCGTCCACGTCAAGCCGGCACCGCCGCAGCCGAAAAAGTCGCGGAAGGTCGAACGGCGCAGCTTTTTCCAAGCGCTGTTCCACTCGACGGCCGAGGGGCTGCAGGAAATAGCAGAAGCGCAGATCGAGCGGAGCTTCCGCTTCGATGCTTCGGCCTGGCTGCGGGAGCAGCAGGCAGAAGCATGCGAGCTGTTCTGTGGGCTGGCGCTGCGAGACGGCTGCACGGCCTGTGGCCTCTGCACCGTCGTCTGCCCGACAGGGGCAGTCGTGCTGGAGCGCGGCGAGCATGCGGCCCTGCACTTTGCGGGGGCATCCTGCACAGGGTGCAATCTCTGTGTACTGCACTGCCCGCAGGGCGCGCTGGAACTCGTGCCGCACTTTGCAGGGCAGCGCGATTTCCCGCTGGACCGCTGACATGATGATAGGAGGGGACGATTTGATTACCGATGATTCGATTATCGTAGACGGAAATGCCAAGATCAACCTGACACTGGACATCTTGGGCAAGCGGCCGGATGGCTATCACGAGGTCGCGATGGTCATGCAGTCCATCGGACTGCACGACACGGTGAAGCTCTCGAAGATTCCGCGCGGCATCGAGCTCGTGCTCGACGTGCCGGGCCTCGAGGCTGATGAGCAGAATCTGGCCTGGCGGGCGGCGCAACTGCTGCTCGGCGGCGAAGAAACTCCGGGCGGCGTGCGCATTGAGCTCACGAAGCGCATCCCGATTGCGGCAGGCCTTGCGGGCGGCAGCGCGGATGCAGCTGCTGTGCTGCGCGGCGTCAATGCACTCTATCATCTCGGCCTGACACAGGAAGAGCTCTGTGCGTACGGTGCGAAGCTCGGCTCCGATATCCCGTTCTGCATCATGGGCGGCACGATGATGGCGACGGGGAGGGGCGAGGTCCTGGAAGCACTGAGCCCAGTGCCGCCGTTCTGGGTCGTGCTCGCCAAGCCTAAGATATCCGTTTCCACGGCCTGGGCTTACCGGAACTACGATGAGCAGGGCACAGAGGTCCACCCCGACAATGCGGCCATCCGCGAGAAAATCGCTGGCCATGACCGGGAAGGCATTGCCTCCCTGTTGTGCAATGTTCTTGAACGTGTTACTATAAAGCAGTATCCGGTCATTGCGCAGTATAAGGCCTGGATGATGGAGAAGGGCGCACTGGCCAGCATGATGTCTGGCAGTGGCCCGACTGTATTCGGGCTCTTTTCGTCAGAGGGCGAGGCACAGTCTGCAGCGGCTTACCTGGAAGAGCGTACGGACGCGGATATCTTCGTCTGCCAGACGGCAGATAAAAATCACGATGAGAATTGAGGGAAGCACATGGAACAGAGATTGTCTCCAATCAAATTAGATAGCTACCAGCCATTGCGCGAGGTGGTCTGCGAATCGCTGCGCGAGGCGATCCGCAAGGGCGTCCTCAAGCCTGGCGAGCGCATCATGGAAATCAAGCTTGCAGAAGAACTTGGCGTGAGCCGCACGCCGGTACGAGAGGCAATCCGCAAGCTGGAGCTCGAGGGATACGTCGTCATGATGCCGCGACGCGGCACGTATGTTGCGGATATGTCAATCCGTGACATCAATGAGATCTTCGAGATCCGCACGGCACTCGAATCCCTCTCGAACAGCCTGGCTGCAGAGCATATCACAGAAGATGAGCTCGAGCACCTGCAGCGCCTGCTCGTCATCATCGGCGGCTATATCAAGGAGTACGAGGAGGGCGACGACCACGAAGCGGCGATGGAGAAGATCGTCGAGACGGACATCGAGTTCCACGACCTGCTCTATCATGCGGCGCGCAACAACCGCCTCGTCGGCATCATCTCGAACCTGCGCGACCAGCTCACTCGTTTCCGCACGCTGTCGATGTCGTATCCGGGCCGCCTTGAGGCGACGCTCGATGAGCACCGCGAAATCGTCGAGGCCATCGCCAACGGCGATGAGCGCGGCGCGAGCAAGGCAGCGGAGCACCATATGGAGAACTCCGAGAAGACGCTGCTGAAGGCGATGGATATCGCGACGAGCCGCAAGGCTGCTGCGAAAGGCTCAAAGAAGAAGAAAGCGCATCCGTCCAAGCAGGACGCATGAGATACATGTTATATGAATAAGAGATGGGAGAACGATAGTATGTCAGATTTAGTAACCGTCATCCTAGCGGCCGGCAAGGGCACGCGCATGAAGTCGAAGCTGCCGAAGGTCCTGCACAAGGCGGGAGGCAAGACGATGCTGCAGCATGTCATCGATGCGGCTAAAGCTGCCGGTGCGAAGCGCAACATCGTCGTGACGGGCTTTGGCGGCGAGATGGTCCGCGAGGCCATCGGCGACCAGGCTGAGTTCGTCACGCAGACGGAGCAGCTCGGCACGGGCCATGCCGTCCTGCAGACGAAAGACCTGCTGAAGGATGAGACGGGCACGGTCATGGTGCTCTGCGGCGACACGCCTCTTTTGACGGGCGCGCTGCTCAAGAAGCTCTACGACGAGCATGTGGCAGCCGAGGCAAAGGCGACGGTCCTCACGGCCATCATGCCGGATGCGACGGGCTATGGCCGCATCATCCGCTCGGCAGACGGCTCTGTCGAGAAGATTGTCGAGCACAAGGATGCGACGGCAGAGGAGCGCGAGGTCCGCGAGGTCAACTCGGGCATCTACTGCTTTGCGGCCAAGGACCTCTTCGAGGCGCTCTCTCACGTCACGAACGACAACGCGCAGGGTGAGTACTACCTGCCGGATGTGCTCGAGATCCTCAAGAAGAAGGGCGAGAAGATCTGGGCTGTCGCCGCTGACGACTACGAGGACACGCTCGGCATCAACTCGCGCCTGCAGCTCGCCGGTGCCGAGAAGATCCTGCGCCGTCGCAAGAACGAGGAGCTCATGAGCGAGGGCGTCACGATCATGGATCCTGCGACGGCGTACATCGACGATGATGTCAAAGTTGGCCGCGATACCGTCATCTACCCGATGACGTGGCTTGAGCATGGCACGGTCATCGGTGAGGAATGCGAGATTGGCCCGAATGTCCGCTTCCAGGATGTCAAGTGCGGCAACCGCGTGACAGGCCAGTTCATCTACGCGCACGAGTGCCAGATCGATGACGATGTCAAGCTCGGCCAGTTCGTCCACCTGCGCCCGAACACGCACCTCTTTGAAGGCGTCAAGATCGACAACTTCATCGAAGTCAAGAATTCGAACATCGGCAAGGGCTCGAAACTGCCGCATCTCTCTTACATCGGCGACTGCGACATGGGCGAGAATGTCAACATGGGCTGCGGCACGATCACGGTCAACTACGACGGCAAGGCCAAGCACCGCACGAAGATCGGCAACAATGCCTTCGTCGGCTGCAACTCTAACCTCGTCGCTCCTGTGACGATCGAGGACGATGCCTACATCGCAGCTGGCTCGACCATCACGAAGACGGCACCGAAGGGCAAGCTTTCGATCGCGCGCGCCCGCCAGACGGTCATCGAGAGCTGGCATGACAAGCGCGACGAGTGAGCACGCGTAAAATAAAATAAGCAAAATAAAAGGAAATATGTCCTTTTTGCACATCCTGTGATATACTGTAAGGAGAGACGAATGGGCGGAGCCCGTCCTCTTCGAGCAATAATTTAGGTGTAAGGATTTGGAGGATTTTATCAAAATGGCTTTAGACACTGCTAACTTATGCATCCTGACCGGTAATGCAAACCCGGATCTTGCAAAGAAGATTGCCGACCACATCGGCGTCAACCTCTGTGATGCATATGTCGGTCATTTCAACAATGGTGAGACGCAGGTCATGATCAGCGAGAGCATCCGCGGCAAGGATATCTTCATCATCCAGCCGACGTCTTATCCCGTCAACGACAACCTCATGGAGCTCTTGATCATGGCAGATGCCTGCAAGCGCGCTTCGGCACACAGCATCACGGCTGTCGTCCCGTATTACGCCTATGCACGTCAGGACCGCAAGACGCGTGGCCGCGAGCCAATCTCGGCAAAGCTCGTCGCCAACCTTATGACGACGGCCGGTGTGACCCGTGTCGTGACCGTTGACCTCCATGCTGGCCAGATCCAGGGCTTCTTTGACATTCCGGTCGATCACCTGGCGGCAGCTCCGGTCATCGCGAACTACTTCCGCGCACAGAAGTTCGACGATGTCGTCGTCGTCTCCCCGGACCTCGGCGGTGTCACGCGTGCGCGCATTCTCGCTGACCACCTGCAGGCACCGATTGCCATCATCGAGAAGCGCCGTCCGAAACCGGGCTGCGCAGAGGTCATGAACCTCATCGGCGATGTCGAGGGCAAGACGGCCGTCATCATCGACGATATTGTCGATACGGCAGGCTCCCTCTGCGAAGGCGCCCGTGCTCTCGAGAAGCGCGGTGCAAAGCGCATCTTTGCTTCGTGCTCGCATGCCATCCTCTCGGACCCGGCTGTCCAGCGCATCAACGAGTCCCCGATCGAGAAGCTCGTCATCACGGATACGATTCCGCTGCCGCCGGAGAAGCAGTCCGACAAGTTCGTCGTCCTGTCGCTTGCCGACGCACTCGGCGATGTCATGATGCGCATCCAGAGCCACCGCTCGGTCAGCCAGCTTTTTCGCTAAGATCCGCGCGTCCTTCAAGGACAGACCGTAAAAAGAAAGAGAGCCTTTGTTGAGGCTCTCTTTTGCTATGTGATCTTTTACTATCTGGAGAAGGTGATGTAACTTGGAACAGAGTCTCGAACAAGGGAAGAAGAGCGTGACAGACCTCTTCATCCGCCATTTCGGCTTCTGGCCGCAGCTCTCTGACCGAGAGAGAGAGCTCCTGAACACCCACACGCATGCTGTCCGCTACAAGCGCGGCACGCAGGTCCATCGCGGGCCATTCGACTGCATCGGCGTCATGCTGATCAAGAGAGGCCAGCTGCGCGTCTACACACTGTCGGAGGACGGCCGCGATGTGACGCTCTACCGTCTGTTTGCCGATGACATCGGCATCCTGTCAGCTGCCTGCACGCTCGATGCCGTGACGTTTGATGTCTACATCGATGCAGAGGAGGACACTGAGGTGCTGCTGACGGATGCCTCTGCCTTCCGCAAGCTGTCAGAGGGAAACATCTACGTGCGCTGCTTTGCCTACGAGCTTGCCTCGAAGCGCCTGTCAGACATGCTCTGGAAGCTGCAGCAGGTGCTCTTCCTCTCAGCTGACCGCCGCTTCGCCATCTTTCTGCTTGAAGAGAGCGAAAAGCGGAAGAGCGATGTCATCCGGCTGACTCATGAACAGATGGCCCGCTATATGGGAACGGCCCGCGAGGTCGTCACCCGCCTGATCAAGTACTTCAATCAGGAGGGATGGACCACGTCGGGCCGCGGGTATCTGCGCATCGAGGACTGCGAGGCACTCAGGCATCTCGCTGGCGCCTACTGAGGTGCTGAGGTGCCGATCGGATAGAGAGTTCAGCCGATCATTTCTTCGACTTTCTCCTTCGGAACGAGGCCGACCGACTCATTGACCTTCTCTCCGTTCTTGAAGACGATCAGCGTCGGGATGCTCATGATGCCGAACTGCTGGGCGAGTTCGGGCTGCTCGTCGACATTGATCTTGCCGACCTTGACTTCCGGATGCTCGCTTGCGACGGCGTCGACAATCGGAGAGAGCATGCGGCACGGACCGCACCACGTCGCCCAGAAGTCGACGAGGACCGTGCCATCTGCTTTCACGACTTCGCTGTCGAAATTCTCTTTGGTAATCACAATTGCTGCCATGATAGGGGAACCTCCTTGCCTAGTATGGTTCTATAGGAGCCATATGAAAAAAGTATCGTGTCTCATCAAGGGGGATGTACTGCCTTCTTCGGTGCACGTTCCCTTGGTTTTTCTCCAGTATAGCAGGGAAACGGCGCTTTTTCCGTGACTTGCTCACAGTTTCCGCATGCTGTTTATCGCGTGTTTAAGTTGGGCTTCTATACTATAAGAAGATTTGCAGCAGGCAGAGCCGTCTTTATCCGGAAATTTCCATGCACAGAAGGGGTAGCTGTGCTATAATGGGCATACTGCCGTGAGCGAAATGCGGTAATGGACATTAAGGTATTACAGGAGGCAAAAAGAAAGTGGATCTAAGTATAGCGGATTTACTCAAGACCATCATTCTCGGCATCGTGGAGGGTCTTACGGAGTGGCTGCCGGTATCGAGTACGGGCCATATGATTCTTGTCGATGAGTTCATCAAGCTCGATGTCAGCAAGGCGTTCATGGACATGTTCCTCGTCGTCATCCAGCTCGGCGCCATCATGGCCGTCGTCGTGCTGAGTTTCGAGAAGCTCAACCCGTTCTCTTCGTGGAAGACGCGCCAGGAGAAGCGTGATACGGTGCAGCTCTGGATGAAGGTCATCGTGGCATGCATCCCTGCGGCAGTCATCGGCCTGCTCTTCAACAAGTACATGGAAGAGCACTTCATGACGGCGCCGGTCGTCGCGACGACGCTGATTTTCTACGGCATCATGTTCATCATCGTCGAGAACTACAACAAGCATCGCCGCCCGGCCATCACGGACCTGCGGCGTCTCGACTACAAGACAGCCCTGATCATCGGCATCTTCCAGGTGCTCTCGCTCGTGCCGGGCACGAGCCGCTCTGGCGCGACGATCCTCGGCGGCCTGCTCTTCGGCGCGAGTCGCACGGTGGCTGCGGAGTTCACGTTCTTCCTGGCCATCCCGGTCATGTTCGGTGCGAGTGCGCTGAAGATGGTCAAGTTCGGCTTCCACTACACGGGTGCGGAGATCCTTATCCTGCTCGTCGGCATGGTCACGGCCTTCATTGTCTCCGTCCTGTCCATCAAGTTCCTCATGCGCTACATCAAGACGAACGACTTCAAGGCGTTCGGCTGGTACCGCATCGTGCTCGGCATCATCGTGCTCATCTACCTGTTCATGGTAGGGGATCCGACGGCGAACGATTGATATTCCTCCTGGGCCTCTGGCCCAGGAGTTTTTGCTTTTTGTCTTTCAAAGGCAGATGTGATACACTGAAAAGACAAAGATTAGAGTAAAGAGAACGATACAGGAGATCGATTGCACTATGAAAATCATTGCAGGTCTTGGCAACCCCGGTGCGGAGTATGCGAAGACAAGACATAATGTCGGCTTCATGTTCGTCGACGCGCTGGCGGATGCGCTGGGGCTCTCGGCGTCAGACTGGAAGGACAAGTTCGACGCAAAAGTCGCGGATGCGCGCATCGGCACCGAGAAGGTCGTGCTCGTCAAGCCGCAGACCTATATGAATGAGAGCGGCCGTGCCATCGGCCCGTTGATGAACTGGTACAAGCTCGAGCCCGAAGACCTCATCGTCGCACACGACGACATGGACATCCCCGCCGGCACGATCCGCATCCGCAAGAAGGGCAGTGCGGGCGGCCACAACGGCATCAAATCCATCCTTGCGCATGTCGGCGACGAGCACTTTGCGCGCGTGCGCATCGGCATCGGCCGCCCGTTGCCGGGCTGGACGGTAGTCAACCATGTCCTCGCTGCCTTCCCGGAAGAAGATCAGCCAAAGATCCGCGAGGCCATCGATTACCTGATTCCTGCAGTGGAATGCATCGTGACGCACGATGTCGACATGGCGATGAACCAGTTCAACCCCAAGAAGAAGAAAAAGGCCAAGAAGGCACAGACTGCAGAAGCGAGCGAAGGAGCAGAAGAAAAGGCAAGGGAGGAACATCATGAGCAAGCAGAATGAGGCCATCACGGCCGTTTACGCCGATGAGGACGGCAACATCCTCGACGCGCCGGGCATGCGTGGCATGGGGCGCACGGGCCGCATGAATGTCCTGCTGAAGCCTGAAGACCTCATCCCGTTGCCGGAGAGCGCGGACCTCATGTTGCTTCCCGACCGCCTGGCCGTCGGCCAGAGCGCGGACGGCGAGACGATGCCCATTAGCGGTCTCGCTGTGGCCGCCATATTGCCGGCAGGCTACACGCGCCTCTACATGCCGGCCTACGAGCGGGCAGAGGATGCACAGCGCCTGCCGCTCTACGGCTACACGGCTGTCGTCGTCTACCGCGACGAGCTCTACTGTGCGGCCGTCTACACGGACGAGAACGAGAAGTGGGACCCGGTCCACTACAACACGAAGGAACTCGCGAAGCTCGTCAAGCGCACGAAGAAGGACCTGCCCGGCAACCGCATCGTCGAGCAGGTCGGCGGCTGCTCTTTGAAGTGGCACTGCTGCACGGCGCAGAACCTCTTCTACCGCCGCTGGGAGTGCGGCATCCCGACATCGCCGGTCTGCAACGCGAACTGCTTCGGCTGCATCTCACTGCAGCCGGCCGAGTGCTGCCCGTCGCCGCAGGAGCGCATCAAGTTCCGCCCGACGCCAGAGGAAATCGCCGAGGTCGGCATCTACCACCTCTCGGTGGCGCCGGATGGCATCATCAGCTTCGGCCAGGGCTGTGAGGGCGAGCCGTCGCTGGCGGCTGACAACATCGCGGCGGGCATCAAGCTCATCCGCGCGAAGACGAAGAAGGGCCAGATCAACATGAACTCCAATGCGGGCTGGACCGAGGGCATCAAGAAGATCGTCGATGCCGGTCTCGATTCGCTGCGCGTCTCCATCATCAGCGCGCGCGAGGAAGGTTACGACGCTTACTATCGCGCGAGCTACCACCTCGCCGATGTCAAGGCATCCATCCGCTATGCGCTCGACCACGGCGTCTATGTCTCGTTGAACCTGCTCTACTTCCCGGGATTCAACGACCGCGAGGAGGAACTCGCTGCCTGGCAGGAATTTTTCCGCGAGCTGCCCGTGCAGATGATCCAGGTGCGCAACCTCAACATCGACCCGGATGCCTTCCTCGACATCATGCCGGAGCCGCAGGGCAAGATTCTCGGCACGCGCCGCTTCATCGCTGCGCTCCACGCGGAATTCCCGCAGCTCGTCATCGGCAGCTTCAGCCACTATGTCGAAGCATGAGAGAGGGCTGTGCCTCACAGGTGTGTAACAAATGGTACGACAAAACGGTGCTTGCTGTACTATACTAGTCTCATGCATACGGAATCAACATGATGATACGATAGATAATGTACAGACAGTGTAAGGAGCAATCTCGATGAAAGAACTCGATCTGAAGAAAAGCGTAGCGGAGCTCGTCCGCGAATACCCAGAACTCAAGGAAATCCTCGCGGAAATCGGCTTTCAAGACATCATGAAGCCCGCTGCCCTGAAGCTCATGGGCAGCATCATGACGTTGCCGCGCGGCGCTGTCGTCAAGGGCATCCCGATGGAGAAGATCCGCGCAGCGCTCGAGGCGAAGGGCTTTGTCCTGAAGGGCGCTGAGCAACAGGCGCGCCAGGCCATGCTGCGCGAGTACATCGCGCGACTCAATGGCGGCGAATCGCTTGAATCGGTGCGCGCCGATTTCGTGCGCCACTTCGAGGACGTCAAGGCCGAGGAGATTGCGGAGGCAGAGCAGGACCTCATCAAGGGCGGCGTACCACTGAAGGATGTCCAGCGCCTCTGCGACGTCCACTCCGCGCTGTTCCACGACTGCGCGGAGAGCGGCAAGGACGAGGAGCAGACAGCACTGCGCAAGACGGCTGAGAAGACGCACGCTGCAGCGGCCTTCCTGACGGCAGACGACTTGCCCGAGGGCCATCCGCTGAGCCTGCTGCGCCTCGAGAATGACGCACTTGTCCGCCACCTCGACGCCATCCACCACGAGATGGTCGGCGAGGAGGATGCGGCAAAGCTCACGGGGCTCATCGCCGCGCTCAACGCCGTGCGCTCGCACTATGCCAAGAAGGAGGAACTCTTGATGCCGCTGCTCTACGACTACGGTGTCACGGGACCCTCACAGGTCATGTGGGGCGTCGACGATGAGATCAAGCGCGAGCTCGGCGTCATCACGAAGGCACTCAAGGCGGACAGCGAGAACTATCCGCTCTACAAGGGCCGCATCGAGCCGCTCTGCGCGCGCATCCGCGAGATGGTCTTCAAGGAAGACCGCATCCTCTTCCCGCTCTCCCTGCGCTATCTGACGCAGGAACAGTGGTTCATGGTCTACCGCGACCTCTTCGAGATGGGCATGGCCTTCGTCGATGTCGAGACGATGCCGCGCTGGCCAGAGGGAGAGGCCTGGATGAAGCAGCAGTCGTCATCGGCCATGAAGCCGGAAATCCTCGAGGGCAAGGTGAAGCTGCCGACGGGCGAGCTCACGCTGCGTCAGCTCCAGGGCATCCTGAAGCTTCTCGATGTCGATATCACCTTCATCGACAAGGATGACATCCTGCGCTATTTCCTCAACGAGGGCAAGGTCTTCTCGCGTCCGCTCTCGGCGCTCGGGCGCGAGGTCTACAGCTGCCATCCGCCCGAGATCATCCCCGTTGTGCGCCAGATGATACTCGACTTCAAGGCGAAGACGCGCACTCAGATGGAGATCTATCGCCGCATCATGGGCCGCCCTGTCGGCGTCCGCTACATGGCCGTCTACGATGACGATGGCGAGTACATGGGTACGGTCGAATTCGTCCAGGACTTCCAGAAGGCTCTCGATAAATTCCAGAAGTGATTTTCTGATTTCCGCAGACGATAGGGGACAGAAAGGCAAAAGCCAGTTTCTCACAGAAGAGAAGCTGGCTTTTCTTGTAATTTTCACACATTTCTTGTATAATGGGGATAACGATAGAACATGTATATCGATTCAAAAGAATCTGGAGGCGATTATGATGATCAGACCGATTCCCTTCAATATCCGTGAGAATGCTGAGCGAGGCCGTGAGGTCCTCGAGAAGGCACTCGACTTCATGACGGAGCAGCCGTGCAATCCGCTCGGCCGCGTCAGTGGGGCACTTTCGTCGTTCCGCGTCGATGTCATCGACACGCCGGACCGCTATGAGATCTTCGCCGAGCTGCCGGGATTCCACAAGGAGCAGATCACGGTGTCGTATGACGATGGTACGGGCTACCTGACGATCAAGGCAGAGCGCCCGGAAGTGGACATGGATGTCAAGTACATCTGCCGCGAGCGCCGCACGGGCACGTTCGAGCGCACATTCGAGATCGATGGCATCGTCAAGGACGAAGTGTCGGTTTCCTTTGAGGATGGTGTCCTTCACATCGTCCTGCCGAAAGAGCCGGCCGAGACGAATAAGACGGTCTTTGATATCCAGTGAGCCCCGTGCATCTGACGGAAAAGAGGAGAGATGATTTTTGTTTGCCAATCCATCGATGGAGCAGATTCCTTCCGGGGATCTGCAGGAACTCCAACAGAAGCGACTGCAGAAACAGCTGCGCTGGGCTGCGGAGAAGTGCTCGCATTACCGCGAGGTCTTTGCAGAGCAGGGCGTGAGTGACCCGGCGCGCGTGAAGCTGAAGGCGCCGGAGGTCCTGCAGGGATTGCCGCTGCTGCAGCCGTGTGACTTTGCGGGCAAGCGCGCATTCGACTTCTTGACGATGCCGCTGTCGAGCCTGCTGCGCATCGCACCCCAGCGAACAGCGGATGGCGGGGACGTGTTTGTTCACTTTGCGACGAACGGCGACCTCGCGCACCGCATTGAGCTCGTCACGCGGTGCCTCGTGGCCTGCGGCCTGCACAATGCATCGCTTGCTTGTGTGCTCGGCGACGGTGCAGACAGCCGCATCATGGATGTCCATTACGCGCTCGAGTTTATCGGCGCGGCCACCATGATGCTTGGCACTGAGCCGGAGCGATGGGCAGAGCAGCTGGATCTCGTGACGCCGGAGACGCTCATCGGTACGCCTGAGCGCCTGCTTGCACTCGATGATGCCCTGCTGCAGCGCGGCAGCGGCCTCAGCGAATTGCCGCTCTCGCGCATCATCTTTCTGCATGAGAGTGCGCCGAGCGCTGAGCTCGCCGCGTCGCTGCAGGCGATGACGTCGGCCAAGGTCTATCACATGCTGGCCTTGCCGGAGCTCGGCACGGCGGCGCCCTTTTTGCCCTGTGAGCCTGGTGAGCTGGCCTTTCACCTCCAGGAAGATTTCGTGCTGGGCGAGGTCATCGACCCGCAGACCGGAGAGTCGGCAGAGGCAGCCGGTGAGCTCGTCCTGACGACTCTGCTGGCGGAGGCCATGCCGCTCGTGCGCCTGCGCACGGGCCTCTATGTCGAGCCGATTCCCGCGCCTTGCACCTGTGGCCGCACGATGCGCCGCTTCCGCCTTGTCCTGCCTTGAGGCAGTCTCTTGTGGTGTTGCATTTTGTGATGAATTCTGATAAACTGATAGAGAAGCTTGCTTCTGCAGGTAAAAACCGCATAAAAGACGATTCACTAGGGGAGCCATCTGGCTGAGAGGAGTATTCCGACCCTTGGAACCTGTTGGGTTAAGACCTGCGTAGGGAAGTGACAGAGCATATTTTGCCGTCCGGTACGCCGGGCGGCTTTTGTTTTTCAGGAGGTATTGTTACATGGCGACACAAATGCAGCAGGCCCGTGAGGGCCGCATCACCGATGCGATGAAGATTGTAGCACAGGAGGAGCACATCCCTGTCGAGACAATCCGCGAGCGCGTGGCAAACGGCACGATTGCCATCTGCGCGAATGTCAATCACGAGAACCTGCGCCCGCGCGGCGTCGGCGAGGGACTGCGCGTCAAGGTCAATGCGAACATCGGCACGTCGAGTACGTTCCCGGACATCGAGCCGGAGCTCGAGAAACTCGATGAGGCCGTGCGCTGCGGCGCCGACGCTGTCATGGACCTTTCGACGGGCAACAATATCGACATCTCGCGCCAGCGCATCATCGAACACTCGCCGATCATGGTCGGCACGGTACCTCTGTATCAGGCGACCGTGCGCTCTATCCGCGAGCACGGCGCTGTCGTCGAGATGACGGATGATGACATCCTCGAGACGATCGAGCAGCAGGCCAAGGACGGCGCGGACTTCATGACGCTGCACTGCGGTGTCACGCGCAGCGCCATCGAGCGCATGCGCCGCCAGGGCCGCGTCATGGACATCGTGAGCCGCGGCGGCTCCTTCATCGCGGGCTGGATGCTGCACAACGAGATGGAGAACCCACTCTACGAGCACTACGACGACATCCTCGACATCTGCGAGAAGTACGATGTGACCATCAGCCTCGGCGACGGCATGCGCCCGGGCTGCACGGCCGATGCGACGGACCGCGGCCAGCTCACGGAGCTCATCACGCTCGGCGAGCTCGTGGACCGCGCCTGGAAGCGCGGCGTCCAGGTCATGGTCGAGGGGCCGGGCCACGTGCCGTACGACCAGATTGAGGCGAACATGAAGCTCGAGAAGCGCCTCTGCCGCCATGCGCCGTTCTATGTGCTTGGACCTCTTGTAACGGATATTGCACCGGGCTATGACCACATCACGGCGGCTATCGGCGGCACGCTCGCCGCTGTCTCCGGCGCGGACTTCCTCTGCTACGTCACCCCGGCCGAGCACCTGGCGCTGCCGACGATCGAGGACGTCCACACGGGCGTCATCACGAGCCGCATCGCCGCCCATGCCGCTGACCTCGTGCGCGGCGTGCCGGGTGCGCGCGAATGGGATCTCGAGATGGCCAAGGCGCGCAAGGTCCTCGACTGGAACCGCCAGATGGAACTCGCCATCGATCCAGAGCTCGCCAAGAAGAAGCGCGGCGCCCGCAATCCGGCTGACGAAGGTGCTTGCTCGATGTGCGGCGACTACTGCGCTGTCGAGATCATCAACAAGTACTTCCACAAAGGTGAGTGTCCATGCCAGGACTGATGTGTCCTGTTATAGACGCGCACCACAACGAAAAAGCTGCTGTCCGCATCGACGGGTAGCAGCTTTTTTGTCGGGCAGCCGCAAACCACCAGCCAGCCCGCGAGCATCCTCGTTACGGGCCGGGCGTCCGTGAGCTTTGGTGGACAGACAAGCTGTCCACGTCGCGCACCGACGCCAAGCGACGGCAGCGCACTTCGAGTGGACAAAGTATGCTCATGATGCTATACTGGAAAAAGCGGAAAACCTTTTTGGGCGTCAAAAAGGCCGTAGGTTTTCCAGTTTTTTACCGAACACTGCAAACCCTTGCAGGGCAAGCGTTTCGGAGATCGTCACCGAGCAAAAGGCGAACAGAGCTTGCTGCCGGAGAGACGAAAAAGCCGGGAAATCGCAGAGGTTTTCCATTTTACTCATCTGGGGCCAGTAACCCCAAGGGCTCAGGGGCACAGTATTGCAGCCCTCCCGCGACCGTCCTCGGTATTGAAACCATTGCACGCAGTATCAAATGCCAGAAGACATAGATTGCAGCCCTCCCGCGACCGTCCTCGGTATTGAAACCTGAAATCCATTTCGGCGACTTTGCCTCCTTTCAGTGATTGCAGCCCTCCCGCTACCGTCTTCGGTATCGAAACAGCTGATGGCGTTTGTTGTACAGTGCGATGAGTTTCAATTGTAGCCCTCCCGCTACCGTCTTCGGTATCGAAACTACCCCGTCGTCGTAGCATGGAAGATAATCTTATCCTTCATATTGCAGCCCTCCCGCTACCGTCATCGGTGTTGATTTGAACAAGAAAAACGGCCCCACAAGATCTTTGAATCTTGTGGGGCCGTTTTTTGGCATGCAAAAGGCCCCGCAGCCGAAGCCGCAGGGCCCAAAAAGGAGAGAGGTTTGGGCGTTTCGCGCCTAGGCACGATTCTCGCCCCGAATGGTCAAGCATTGGTAATTCGTCACACCGCGGGCGATTGCCCGTGAGATGTCGGTGCGGTTGCGCAAAAGGTGCCGCGAGTTGGGGGAGACAGGAGCTCCGCTGCCCTCACTGTGTTCGGGACGACTACGGCGGCCAGCGAGAGAGGAGCGGGATAGCTCGCGCCGCCGTACCTCGCCACGCCGGGCCGGGGAGTCTAGGAACGCGATCCGCTGCCCATCTGGGAGCCGGGCCGTCTTTTGCGTCCGTCCGCTTTGGTGGACAGGCGAGCTGTCCACGTCGCGGCAGACGCCGTGGGAGCGCATCCCCCATTGATGCAGGGCGCGGGCTGACAGGCGGCCTGCTCCTTGTATATAGAAAACCCCTGGTTAGACCAGGGGTTCGATAAAGCTTTAGCGATGAGTCTTTTGATTTATTTTATCTTGTTGAGGCGGTCGGCGAGTTTCTGGGCCGATTCGTCGTCGTAGGTGCAGGTCATGATGGGCTGTACGCCGAGCATGACCGTCTTGCCGTCGACATAGGCGGCGTCCTTGTTGTGACCGTTGTGGTAGGCCGCCGCGAGATTGCCGACGACGAAGTAGGAGCGCTCAGCACTAGACATATCACCGAGGGCAGCTGGCGTGACGAAGTCCTTGCCGTTGACCTTGACCGTGCCGTCCTTGACTGTCACGTGCTTGTTGCTGTACTCGTAGAGCTTCTTAGCATAGGCGTCGCGGCGGTCGCCGTCCGATGGATGGTCGGAGAGGAATTGCTGCATCGCGTTTTCCTGTCCTTTGGACTTATCCATGACGCGCTGCCAGACCGCGGCACAGGCACCCGGGTTGTAGTTGGAATGCGTAATGTACTCGAATGCCAGCGCATCTGCCTCGCGCTCCATCGGCTTCGTGATGTTGCGGTTGTTGATGACGTTCGCCACGATGACGCCGAGGTCCGTACCTGTCGCCGCGCCGAGGATCGACATGTTGAGGCTGCGCCGCGCGCCCTTGGCCGGATGATCCTTCTGACCATGCCCCATTTCATGGCCGAGCACGACGGCAATCTCGTCGTCATTCGTCAGGACGCTGAAGAGCCCTGTGTTGATGCTCATGTTGTGCCCGAGCGTGCAGAAGGCATTGAAGCTCTTGTCCTGATTGATGAAGTAGTTGTAGGGCTTGTCGTAGATCGTCGGATCGACCGCGCCGATTGCTGCCGTCAGGTTCGCCATGATGGTGTCGATCTTGTTGTTGTAGTAGGTGTTGTAGTTGACGCCGTACTGCTTCTTCATCTCCTCGAAGAACTCCTGGCGGCCTTCTTCGGAGTCATTGTACTTCTTGAGGAACGCTGTGAGCTGTGCATGCGCTGCTGCGCCTTGAATGCCAGCGCCGATGATGCTACCCCACCCAAACTCCGCATGGGCGACTGGTGCCGGGGCGAGCCCGTACGCGCCGGGAATCATGATCATACCCGCTGCGAGGACGGAGACGATTCGTTTCTGCAAGGATTTCTTGATTTTCATAATGCTCATCCTTCCGCTGCTGAGGTGCTATGCCATCAGACTGTCTTGAAAATGTATCCTCTGGATCTTGCTGGTTCACTTTTATTATAGGGAGAATAGTGAGAAAAAACAAGATAAAGGCGGGAGATGCATACCGTGATTTGCAGAAAATTTTATGACAGGAAGGTAAATCGTCGAAAGATAGCGAATCCTTAAGCAAAGAGGGTGATTCCTCGTGTATTGTGCCATCAATCAGGAATGAGGTGTTTCATATGCTGGTGAAAGATATCATGACGAAGGATGTCATTACGGTCAAGAAGGAGGCGTCGATCCGCGAGATCGCTCAGACGATCGTGGACCACGATGTCTCGGGGCTGCCGGTCATGGACGATGACGGCACGGTCTGCGGCATTGTCAGCGAGGGCGACCTCGTGCGCAAGGAGTTTGCGCCGGAGCTGCCGGATGAGCTCTGCATCCTCGGCGCGGTCATTTACTACTCGGGCCTGCGCGAGTACCAGGACGCCTTCCGCAAGATCGCGGCCATCTCGGCAGAGCAGCTCATGACGAAGAAGATCATCTCCGTTAAGGCAGACGATGATGTCAGCGAGGTGGCGAAGATCCTCTACAACAAGCATGTCAAGCGCGTGCCTGTGCTCGACGAGAAGAAGCATCTGCTCGGCATCGTCAGCCGCCGCGACATCGTGAAGATGATGCTCGCGTGATTCCCTCTGCCGCTTCATCAAGGCCGGTCTCCGTGATTCCGACGGAGGCCGGCTTTTTCTTGTCCTCTCATTTTCTTTGCTGCATGCTCTTCTTGACAGAAATATTTTCACAGCATTTCTCCAGCGCGATGAGTTTTCTTGACACTAAAGGAAAAAATCTGTAAGATAGAAAGGTATAGTTATGTCACAACTACCGATATAAATATGCATGAAAGCAAAAAAACGAAAAGGGGGGTGAATATTATCGTTACAATAATATTAGCGGTAATAGTAGCAGCATTCGTCGGCGCGAGTGTCGGCTACGTCATGCGCAAGCGCACGGCGGAGTCGCAGATCGGCTCGGCGGAAGCTGAAGCAAAGCGGATTGTAGATGATGCAGCCCAGCGTGGCGAGACGAAGAAGAAAGAAGCTCTGCTCGAGGCGAAGGAAGACATCCATCGCCTGCGCCAGGAACTCGACCGTGAGACGAAAGAACGTCGCTCGGAACTCCAGCGCCAGGAGCGCCGCGTCGTCCAGAAAGAGGAGAACCTCGACCGCAAGCTCGATTCCATCGAGAAGCGCGAAGAATCCTTGTCGCGCAAGGAAGCGCGCCTCGACAAGAGCCAGGCTGCCGTCAATGAGATGCACGAGCAGCAGAAGGCAGAGCTCGAGCGCATCTCGGGCCTGACGGCAGAGGAAGCCCGCACGACTCTCATGGCAGAGGCAGAGGAAGAGCTCAAGCACGAGAAGGCCATGAAGATCAAGGAGTACGAGCAGCAGGTGAAGGATGAGTCGGACAAGAAGGCTCGCGAAATCCTCTCGACGGCCATCCAGCGCTGCGCTGCCGACCACGTCGCCGAGACGACCGTCTCTGTCGTCGCTCTGCCGAACGATGAGATGAAGGGGCGCATCATCGGCCGCGAGGGCCGTAACATCCGCACGCTCGAGACGCTGACAGGCATCGACCTCATCATCGACGACACGCCGGAAGCTGTCATCTTGTCGGGCTTCGACCCGGTGCGCCGTGAAATCGCTCGCATTGCGCTTGAGAAGCTCATCCAGGACGGCCGCATCCATCCGGCCCGCATCGAGGAGATGGTCGAGAAGGCGAAACGCGAAGTCGACCAGCGCATCAAGGAAGCCGGCGAGCAGGCGACGTTCGAGACGGGCGTCCACGGACTCCATCCGGAGCTCGTCCGTCTGCTCGGCCGCCTGCGCTACCGCACGAGCTACGGCCAGAACGTGCTCAATCATTCCATCGAAGTCGCGCATCTCGCCGGTGTCATGGCAGCTGAGCTCGGCTGTGATGTCATGCTCGCGAAGCGCGGCGGTCTGCTGCACGATATTGGCAAGGCCATCGACCACGAGGTCGAGGGTTCGCATACGACCATCGGTGCCGATATCGCCCGCAAGTACCGCGAGTCGAAAGACGTCATCAATGCGATCCTCTCGCATCACGGTGATGTCGAAGCGACGAGCGTCGAATCGGTTCTCGTGTCGGCTGCTGACGCTGTTTCAGCAGCGCGTCCGGGCGCACGCCGCGAGAGCCTTGAGTCGTATCTCAAGCGCCTCAAGAGCCTTGAGGGAATTGCCGAATCCTTCGACGGCGTCGAGCGCTGCTTTGCCATCCAGGCAGGCCGCGAGATCCGTGTCATGGTCAAGCCGGACAAGGTTGACGATGCGGAGGCCGCAGCACTCGCTCATAACATTGTCAAGAAGATCGAAGACGAGCTCGAGTATCCGGGGCAGATCAAGGCCACGGTCATCCGCGAGACGCGCGTCGTCGATTATGCAAAATAAACGGTTCTGCTGTACTGAGGGTGCGGGCTTTGTCCCGGACCCTCAGTCTGTTAAGAGGATACTATCATGTTTGGTTTCAGATCACAGCGCAGCAAAGAGGAGGAGAAGGCAGGCATCCAGTTCCTGGCTTCGATGCTCGTCTGCTATCCGGAGATCAGCTCTTTGTCGTACGATCCGCGACGCTCGACGCTGACGTTTGAGTTCATCGTACGCGGCGATTACCCCGCACGCGAGCTCGATGCCTTTGCGCGGCTTCTCTCGGAGAGCATTGAGACATACCACGTGCTGGTCGCCGACGAAGAGGTCGGCGCCAACATCTGGGTCGAGGAAGTCTCTGCCGAGAAAAAGACGGTCATGTTCCATGTCGAGCGCGATGTCATGACACTCGAGCGCGACGAGCTGACGCTCATCGCACGCCTGTTCACGGAGCGCTTCGGCAAGGCGCTGCTCGTCGACGAGCACTCGCTGCAGAAGCTCGAAGAGGACTTCGCGACGGTGCAGAGTGAGCTTCTCGACCAGATGCTCGACCAGGTCCAGCGGCGGGAGTTCCGCTTCCGCATGCACATGGTCGGCCTGCGCGAGAACGACCGCGTCGTCGTCTACAATCGCTGACGCGCTGATACGCTGCTGTGCAGAAGAAAGAGGGAGATATGTTGAAAGTCATGCTGGTAGGAGATGTCATCGGCCACTCGGGCCGACGGGCATTCTGCAAGATCACGCCGAAGCTGCGCAAGGAGAAGGCTATTGACGTCGTCATCGTCAATGGCGAGAACTCCGCGGGCGGCAAGGGCTTCACACGCAAGTCGCTCGATGAGCTCTACCGCGGCGGTGCCGATGTCATCACATCGGGTAATCACGTCTGGGACAAGCGGGATGTGCTCGAGTTCATCGATCAGGAGCCATTCCTGATCCGCCCAGCCAATTATCCAGAGGGCACGCCTGGCAAGGGCTGGTGCTCGTACCCGTTCAAGGCGAAGAACATCGGTGTCATGAACCTCTCGGGCCGCGCCTTCATGCCGCCACTCGACTGCCCCTTCCAGAAGGTCGAGGAGCTCCTGCACGAGATGCAGGATGAGTGCGACATCATTTTCCTGGACTTCCATGCAGAGACGACGTCCGAGAAGATTGCAATGGGCTGGTACCTCGATGGCCGCGTCAACGGCGTCGTCGGCACGCACACACACGTGCAGACAGCCGATGAGCGCATTCTGCCGCAGGGCACGGCCTATATCACGGATCTCGGCATGGTCGGTCCGCGCGACTCTGTGCTCGGCGTCAAGACTGACCTCATCCTCAAGAAGTTCACGACGGCCATGCCCGTCCGCTTCGATGTCGCTGAAGGCCCCTGCGTCTATTCAGCCTTGATCGTCGAGATCGACACGGCGACAAACAAGACTTGCGGCATCGAGCGCATCATGCTGCAGGAAGATGCGCTCTGAGCACGGAGTGCAAACACACTTTTGAGAAATAGCGCGGGAAAAGAAGGATTTCCATGCTCGATGACGAATAATAGAAACTAGTGATAGTATGAATAACAGCATGCATAGCGATTCATATTCCAGCAGTAGGTGAACAAGGAGGTCGTGCTAATCATGGAAGTCTTGAAAGTTTCTGCAAAGTCGAATCCGAATTCTGTCGCCGGCGCATTGGCTGGCGTGATCCGTGAGAATGGGAGTGCGGAGATGCAGGCCATCGGAGCCGGTGCGCTCAATCAAGCCGTCAAGGCCGTCGCGATTGCCCGTGGCTTTGTCGCACCACACGGCGTCGATCTCATCTGCATCCCGGCCTTCACCGACATCAAGATCGACGGGGAAGAGCGCACGGCAATCAAGCTGATCGTGGAGCCCCGCTGAGGCGGCTCTGGTGATGGATCAAGAGACGATTTAGGAGTGAAATCAGGATGCCAAGTGATCTGCATATGCACACGACGTACTCGGACGGCAAATTGACGCCTGAGGAACTCGTGGCAAAGGCGAAGGAGGCTGGCCTCACGTACATGGCCATCACGGACCACGATACCGTGGAAGGGATCAGCCATCTCTACGAGAACGGCCTGTACCCGGCGAGGGGGATACACATCATCCCCGGGATAGAGTTCAGCGCGCATCATCCGACGCGTGAAATCCACATCTTGGGATACAATGTCGACATCTATTATGGAGAACTCGTCGATAAGCTCAACGATGTCACAGAGGCGCGCTGGACGCGCTTCAGCGAGATGGTGGAGAAGCTCCAGCATCTCGGCTATGAGATCAGCGAGACAGAGGTCCTGACGATTGCGGGCACGAGCCGTTCCATCAGCCGCTCTCACATCGGACGCGTCCTCGTCAAGAAGGGGTATTTCCCGACGGTCCGCGATGCCTTTGAAGCGATGCTCATGAAGGGCAAGCCCGCCTATGTGCCGCATTATCACCTCGAGGTCGAGGACATCATCGGCCTCATCAAGGCGGCTGGCGGTACTCCCGTGCTCGCGCACCCGAAGCTCATCGGCGACGACAGGCTTGTCGAGGAGCTCTGTTGCCGCGGCATCGAGGGCCTCGAGGTCTTCTATCCGCAGCACGATGAAGCTGACACAGCGCGTTATCTCGACATGGCGAAGCGCTATCAGCTGCTCGTGACGGGCGGCTCAGATTACCATGGCTTCGCGACGCGCTACCCACAGGACCTCGGCGTCTTCACCATCGATGACTGCTGGGCGGAGAAACTATACCGCCCGGCCCAGAAACTCTGAAAGCAAGGGGAAAAAGATGGATGTCATTGCCTTAGTCGGTCCAAGTGGGACCGGAAAGAGTCATCGCGCGCTGATTGTCGCGCATAAGAATGGTGCCGATGCCATCATCGATGATGGCATCCTCATCAAGGACGGCAAGATCTTGGCGGGCCACTCTGCCAAGAAGGAGCAGAGCAAGATCATGGCCGTCCGCCGGGCTATCTTTGTACTGCCGGGTCATGCAGAGGAGGTGCGCAAGGCCATCGAGAACTCGAAGCCGCACCGCATCTTGATCCTCGGCACCTCGGAGAACATGGTCCAGAAGATCACGAAGGCCCTGCGCCTGCCGCCCATCGCGAAGATCATCCGCATCGAGGACATCGCGACGCGGTCGGAGATGGAGAAGGCGCGCTTCTACCGCGTCAAGCAGGGCAAGCACATCATCCCTGTGCCGACGATCGAGCTCAAGCCGCATTTCTCCGGCTATCTCATCGATCCGCTGCAGTCGTTCTTCAAGCGCTCCTCGACGCGGCGCCGCCGCCTCGGCGAGAAGTCCATTGTGCGGCCGGTCTTCAGCTATTACGGCAAGCTCATCATCGACGATTCGGCCATCAAGGGCATCGTGCGCCACGTCATCCTCGCAGAGGGGCCTTTCAGCAAGGTCAGCGATGTGGAGGTCAAGCACCTCTTCGTCGGCGATGAGGACCAGGGACTGCGCATCTCCTGCAACGTCGTGCTGACGTACGGCAACCACATCCCGACGTTCTTGAAGCAGGCGCAGGAGAAAGTCACGAGCCATGTCGAGTTCATGACCGGCATGATTGTCCACGAGGTGGACATCGTCGTCAAGACACTCTACGTACGAGCATGATCGTGCCCCCGCGAGAGGCTGCGGGGGCTTTTCTTTATCTGGAGGTGACTACTATGAAAGAAGTCAAATCGCCAAAGAAGCCGATGGCTTTTTACTATATCGTCGTCTTGGCCCTGATCCTTCTCTTCAACGAGATGGCCAGGCCTTACATGGAGCAGGCACAGATCGTGCCGGTCGACTACAGCACGTTCATGCAGTCCATCGACGACAAGACGGTCGACCACGTCGAGATCCAGTCGAACCAGATCCTCTACACGGTCAAGGACGACCACAAGAAGTACAAGACCGGCATCATGAACGATCCGACGCTGGCGCAGCGACTGATGGAGTCGGGGGCGACCTTCACACAGGATATCAAGGAGGAGACATCGCCGCTCATGAGTTTCTTCCTGGCCTGGATCCTGCCGCTCTTGATTTTCTTCGCCATTGGCCAGTATATGAGCCGCAAGATCATGGACCGGGCAGGGGGTAACTCGATGATGTTCGGCGGCTCAGGCAATCAGGCGAAGATATACGTGCCATCGTCGGAGGGCATCCACTTCAGTGATGTGGCTGGCGAGGATGAGGCCAAGGAGAACCTCTCCGAGATTGTCGACTATCTACACAATCCTGCGAAGTACACGAGCATCGGCGCCTCGATGCCGAAGGGCGTGCTGCTCGTCGGCCCTCCGGGCACCGGCAAGACGATGCTTGCGAAGGCTGTCGCCGGCGAGGCCAATGTGCCGTTCTTCTCGATTGCCGGCTCGGAGTTCGTCGAGATGTTCGTCGGCATGGGTGCTTCGAAGGTCCGCGATCTCTTCAAGCAGGCCAAGGAGAAGGCGCCGTGCATCGTCTTCATCGATGAGATCGATGCAATCGGCCAGAAGCGCACGGGCGCGGCGATGGGCAATGACGAGCGCGAGCAGACGCTCAATCAGCTGTTGACCGAGATGGACGGCTTTGAGGGCAACACGGGTGTCATCATCCTTGCGGCGACGAACCGCCCGGATTCTCTCGACCCGGCGCTACTGCGCCCGGGCCGCTTTGACCGCCGCGTGCCAGTCGAACTGCCGGACCTCAAAGGGCGCGAGGATATCCTCAAGGTCCATGCAAAAAAGGTCCGCATGGCAGACGATGTCAACTTCCACACGATCGCGCGCATGGCCGCCGGTGCCTCTGGCGCAGAGCTCGCCAACATCATCAACGAGGGCGCGCTGCGCGCTGTGCGCTCGGGCCGCAGCGAGGTGACGGAGGCGGATCTCGAGGAGAGCATCGAGGTCGTCATCGCTGGCTACCAGAAGAAGAACGCCATCCTGTCGGATGCCGAGAAGCGCACGGTCGCCTATCACGAGATCGGCCATGCGCTCGTCGCGGCTCTGCAGTCGCACTCCGCACCGGTCCAGAAGATCACCATCATCCCGCGCACGTCAGGTGCTCTCGGCTACACGATGCAGGTCGAGCAGCAGGATAAGTACATTCTCTCCCGCGAGGAGCTCGAGAACAAGATCGCGACGTTCACGGCCGGCCGCGCAGCCGAGGAGGTCAAGTTCGGCCTCGTCAGCACGGGCGCCTCGAATGATATCGAGCAGGCGACGAAGCTCGCCCGTGCGATGATCACGCGCTACGGCATGAGCGAGGAATTCGACATGGTCGCCATGGAGACGGTCAACAACCGCTACCTCGGCGGCGACACGAGCCTGACCTGCTCTGCTGCCACGCAGCAGCAGATCGACAAGAAGGTCGTCGAGCTCGTGCGCAAGCAGCACGAGAAGGCCATCGGCCTATTGAAGGCCCACATGGACAAGCTTGACGCGCTCGCCTCCTACCTCTACGAGAAGGAGACAATCACCGGCGAAGAGTTCATGAAGATCCTCGAAGGTGACAAAGCGGAAGAACCGCAGGTCGAAGCCGCCGAGCAGAAACTCCTCGCAGATGAAGCGAAAGACGACAGGGCGGATGCCGAAAAGGCGAAGAAGCTCGCTTTCCTGCCGGAAGAGGAGCGTGGCAGCGAGACGAAGCCCAATCCCGATGAAGTGAAGAACGATAACGCATAAAGGATGATGACCTGGATGCAAAAAGGCCGCCCCCTTGTTGATGGGGGCGGCCTCTTTGTGTCGGGGCTCATTTCATTGTCGGAGATGTGCAGTGAAGCGTATCAGAGCTTCTTCTCGGTCAGCACCATCTCGAGTGCATTGAGCACGTTGTCGATGTCTTCTGCCGTGATGACGAGCGGCGGCTGGAAGGCCATGACGTTGCGGGCGACGCCGTTCTTGCCGATGATGAAGCCGCGGTCTTTGAGCGTCTCGAGTACATCGTCGAGCTCTGCGGCAGCAGGGCTCTTGTCGGCGTGAACGAACTCAGCACCCGTCATGAGGCCGAGGCCGCGGATATCGCCGATGATGGCATGGCGCTTCTGGATCTCGCGCAGGCCGGCGCGCAGCTGCTCGCCGCGTTCGCTGGCATTCTGGCAGAGGTCGTGCTTCTCGATGTAGTCGAGCACAGCGAGGCCGGCCGTCGTCGAGACGGGGTTGCCGCCGAGCGTCGAGGCGCCCGGGCGCGTGTAGGTATCGGCAATCTCCGCCGTCGAGATGAAGGCCGAGATCGGAGCGCCGTTGCCGAGTGCCTTGGCTACGGCCATGATGTCCGGCACGACGCCGAAGTTCTCGATGGCAAACATCCTGCCCGTGCGTCCAAAGCCCGTCTGGACTTCGTCGGCGATGAAGAGCGTGTTGTGCTGTGCGAGGATTTCCTTGACGCGCTGGAAGTATCCCTCAGGCGGCACGACGATGCCTGCATTGCCCTGGATCGTCTCCGCGATGAAGGCGCCGGGATGACCGGCCGTCGACGTCTGGATGACGTCCTCGACCATGTTGGCGCAGGCGAGGTCACACGTCTCGCGCTTCTTGCCGAGCGGGCAGCGGTAGCAGTACGGGTTCGGTGCGAAGTGGATGCCGCCGACAGGATTCTCATCCGTGCGCCACATCTGGATGCCCGTCACGCTCATGCCGAGCTTCGTGCGGCCGTGCAGGCCGTTCCGCAGGGCGATGATCTCGTTGTTGCCCGTGTAGATGGAGGCGAGCAGCAGCGCGCCCTCCGTGGCCTCTGAGCCGGTCGAGCAGAAGAACGTCTTCTGCAGCTTGCCCGGCGTCACTTCGGCGAGCTTTTCGGCGAGATTCACGAAGTTCTCCGTCAGGTAGATGTTGCAGACGTGCTGCAGCGTGCCGACCTGCTCCTGGACTTTCTTCGTGATCTCCGGATTGCAGTGGCCGCAGTTCATGACCGATACGCCTGCGAAGCAGTCGAGGTACTTGCGCCCCTCGCTGTCGTAGAGGTATTGCATGGAGCCCTTGACGAACTGGCGCGGCTCCTTGTAGAAGTGGCCGAGACACGGCATGATGTACTTTTTCTTTTTCTCGATGATGGCCTCTGGGCCGATGTAAGCTTTCTCTGCCAAATGAAACCCTCCTAATGCATGTGATGGATGTATCGTGGTATATGATGAAGCGGGTGCCGGTCAGATGGAGTTGCGGCTCTGGCGGAAGCGATAGGTGCCGATTCCCCACTCGCGCGGGCTCAGGCGCTCTACTTCCTCGAAAGCTGCGTGGTCGAAGGCTTCTTCGGCACCCTTGCCGGCTGCGAGTGCGTCGAGCGCCTCGCGGTAGAGCTTCGTCACGCGGCCCGTGAGCTCCGGCGTGTAGTCCTGCGCTTCGATGCGGTAGGAAGCAAGGCCGTTGAACTTCGAGAGGTACGGATAGAGGCAGAGGTCCTTCGCGAAGTAGAGATGGTTGCGGCCGTACTGGTCGATGCGGATAGCGTGTTTTTCGCCGGCCGTGTCGAGGAGTGCGTAGTGGCGGTCGAGCACCTCCGGGTTGTCGAGTTCATTGAACGCCGGCAGGCTCATCGCCGGGAAGTCATGGTCACAGATCATCGACTCGTAGGAGCCGTGTACGACCGTCTCGAGCGGCAGTTCTGCCGTCTCGACGATTTCGCGCAGCTGCTCGAATGAGAGCTCGTACGATGTCGCGGCCATGGACAGGCCGTTTTCCTTCAGGAACTTTGCGGCGAGCTGGTTGAAGAGGTTGAACGAGAGGTCGGCCTGCACAGGAAGGTCCGTGAGGCTCTGTGCGAGCTTCAGCGAGCCGAGATTGCTGACCATCAGGCCGTCCGGTCTGATCTCGCGCAGCGCCGTGAAGAACTGCTCGAGTTCACCGCACTCGCGGCGCATTGTCGTGCGTGGCGTCGTGACGACGACGCGCGCCTTGCCCTTCGCGTAGGCGAGAATCTCTTCGTAGTCGCCGAGCTTCCACGGGCGCAGCGGGCGGAAGGCCTCGCCGCCGACGTAGACCGTATCGGCGCCGCTACGGATAGCTGCCTTGGCCGATTCGACCGTATTGCAGCGCACACTGAGCACGCGGTGTGCCGCATTTTCTTTCTCGATATCGCGTTCCTGGCGCAGCACCTCATCCTGGAAGCCTGCCTCCTTGACCGCATGGCTGAAGAAGCGCGGCTCGCGCTCACCCGTGAAGCCGATGTCTTTCTTGCCCGGCTGGCCGAAGGCGAACGTCGTCGTGAAATCGCGTGCGCGGTTGTCGTAGAGCTTCTTCCAGCCCTCTTCATCTGTCGTATAGCCGTTCGGATCTGCGATGTAGGCATCGATGGCCTTGCGGTACGTCGAGACGATGCGGCGGATGAAGCCAGCCGGGCGCATGCGGCCTTCAATCTTGAAGGAGAAGACGCCTGCCTGGATGAGCTGCGGGATGGCGCGGTACATGCACATGTCCTTGAGGGCGAGCTTGTAGGCACCGGGGCCATCTTTGTCGAGGACTTCGCCCGTCTTCTCGTCGATGAGCTTGTAGGCCCAACGGCACGGCTTGAGGCAGCGGCCGCGATTGCCGCTCTGGCCGAAGAGCACGCCTGAGTGGATGCACTGCCCCGACTCGCTGATGCACATGTCGCCGTGCATGAAGTACTCGACCTCGATGCCCGTGCGCTCGCGGAAGAGGCTGAGCTCGGAGAGCGTCATCTCACGGCCGACGACGATGCGCGTGATGCCGTATTCCTTGAGCTTCTCGATGGCATGCTCATTGTGGGTGTTCATCATGACCGACGTGTGCAGCGGGATCGTGATGCCCATCTCGTGCACGAGCTCGAGCACCGCGAAATCCTGTACGAGCAGTGCGTCGGGGCGGATTTCGTTGAGGTAGGCGAGGTATTCGCGCAGCGCCGGGATCTCCTCGTTGCTGATGAGGTTGTTGAGCGTGATGTAGAGGCGCACGCCGTGTTCATGCGCGTAGTCGATGGCCTTCTTCAAGAGCGCATCGTCGAAGTTGAATTCGCCCTCGTGCATGCGCATGTTGAAGTGCTTGCCGCCGAGATAGACAGCATCTGCGCCAGACTCCACGCCAGCGACCAGCGCGTCCCACGTGCCGGCCGGGGCCAGGAGCTCTACCGATTTGCGATTGAGTAACATAGTTGTAAAAATCTCCCTTTTTTGAAAAGAATTCGAAAATAGAACCAAGAATAACAACAGCTACGACAAAAGATGACTTCCAATATTATATCAGGTATTTCCCATTCTATCAATTTCTATCTTTTATATGTGCGATACATGCGATGCATGCGGCAGGGGCAAAGAGGACGATTTGCATTTTCCACGTCGTTGTGCTATATTAAGAGAATCATGACGATGATGAAGAAGAGTATCCTGAGCGCGCATCGACAGGGAGTCCTGCCTGGACTGGGAGCAGGATGGTGTGCACGGGTGAAGTTCGCTTCGGAGTCTCCGCAGGAAAGGGCGGACGCAGGGCTGCGTTAGAGCCGCAAGGAAGCTATAAATCAGGGTGGTACCGCGAATCATACCTTCGCCCCTCGTTTTCGGGGCGGAGGTTTTTTGTTTTTAGGAGGTATACAATGGAGGAGAAGATTGAACAGCTGAAGGCACAGGCTGCCGAGGCTATCAAGAACGCTGCAGGGAATCTCTCGGAGCTCGATGACATCCGCGTCAAGTTCCTCGGTAAGAAGGGCGAGTTCACGACGATCCTGCGCGGCATGGGCGCACTCGCGAAGGAAGACCGTCCGAAGGTCGGCAAGATCGTCAACGAGGCAAAGGCGGAGATTGCACAGCTGATCCAGCAGAAGAACGAGGAGCTCAAGGCACGCGAGATGCAGCAGCGCCTCGAGCGCGAGAAGATCGATGTCACGCTGCCGGGCCGCCAGCAGCCGCTCGGCCACCTGCATCCGCTGACGCTGACGCTCGAGCGCATCAAGGACATCTTTTTCCGCATGGGCTTCTCTGTCGAGGAAGGCCCGGAAATCGAGAAGGACTACTACAACTTCGAGGCGCTGAACCTGCCGAAGGACCATCCGGCACGCGACATGCAGGATTCGTTCTACATCACGGAGGACATCCTCATGCGCTCGCAGACGTCGCCGGTGCAGGCGCGCACGATGCAGAAGAATGAGCCGAACGCGCCGATCCGCATGATCGCGCCGGGCCGTGTCTATCGCCGCGATGAGTACGATGCGACGCACTCGCCGATGTTCACGCAGGTCGAGGGCCTCGTCATCGATGAGGGCATCACGTTCGCTGACCTCAAGGGCACGCTCGAGCTCTTCCTGCGCCAGATCTTCAGCGAGGATGTCAAGGTCCGCCTGCGCCCGAGCTTCTTCCCGTTCACGGAGCCGTCGACGGAGGTCGATATCTCCTGCGTCATGTGCCACGGCAAGGGCTGCAAGGTCTGCAAGGGTACGGGCTGGCTCGAGATCCTCGGCGCTGGCATGGTGCACCCGCATGTGCTGGAGATGAGCGGTTATGATCCGAAGAAGGTATCCGGCTTCGCTTTCGGCATGGGCGTGGAGCGCATCGCGATGCTCTCGTACGGCGTCGACGATCTCCGCCTGTTCTACGACAATGATATGCGCTTCCTGCGCCAGTTCTGAGAGAGGAGATAGAAAATGCAGGTTTCTATTAAATGGTTGAAGGATTATATCGATTTTGACTGGTCGGCAGAGGAACTGGCTGATCGCTTCACGATGGCCGGCGTGCCGGTCGAGAACGTCATCCGCGCGGATGAAGGACTCGACAAGGTCGTCACGGGCCGCATCGAGAAGCTTACGAAGCATCCGGACTCGGATCACCTCCAGATCTGCCAGATGAATGTCGGCGAGAAGGAACTCGTCCAGATCATCACGGGCGCCCAGAATGTGGCAGAGGGCCAGGTCGTGCCGGTCGCGATGATCGGCGCGCACCTGCCGAACGGTCTTCACATCAAGAAGGGCAAGCTGCGTGGCCTGCCGTCGAACGGCATGCTCTGTTCGGCCGGTGAGCTCCACCTCGACCTCACGAAGCTGACAGAAGAGGAGAAGGACGGCATCTACATTCTGCCAGAGGGCACGCCGGTCGGCGTGCCGGCCAAGGACGTGCTGGGCCTCGACGATGTCGTGCTCGAGTTCGAGCTCACGGCAAACCGCGGCGACTGCTTCAGCGTCATCGGCCTTGTGCGCGAGATCGCCGTGCTGACGGGCAACAAGCCGAAGTGGCCTGTCATTGCCTGCAAGGAGGATGATGAAGCCAAGGCTGCAGACATGGTCTCGGTCGGCATCGAGGCGCGCGACCTCTGCGACCGCTTCAGCGCGCGCGTCATCAAGAACGTCAAGATCGGCCCGTCGCCTGAGTGGATGCAGCAGCGCCTCGAGGGTGCTGGCATCCGCGCCATCAACAATGTCGTCGACGTGACGAACTTCGTCATGATCGAGCTCGGCCAGCCGATGCACGCCTACGACTACGATGAGATTACGGGCCACACGCTGACGGCCCGCCTCGCAAAAGCGGGCGAGAATCTCCACACGCTCGACGACAGCTCGCGCCTTGCCAAGGGCACGGAGCTCGTCATCGCGGATGCAGAGCATCCGGCGGGTCTCGCAGGCATTATGGGCGGCCTCGAGACGGAGGTCACGGAGAAGACGCGGACGGTCGTGCTCGAAGCTGCGTCGTTCAACGGGCCGAGCATCCGCCGCACGGCGCGCGCCTGCGGCCTGCACTCGGAGGCTTCGGGCCGCTTTGAGCGCGGTGTCGACGTGACGAATACGCCGCGCGCACTCGAGCGCGCCTGCCAGCTGTTGCAGGACATGGGCGCCTGCACGGTCACGCAGGGCGTCGTAGACTGCTACCCGGATAAGAAGCAGCCGGTGACGATCGACTACACGACGGACGAGATCAATCGCCGACTCGGCACGGCTATCCCGGGCGAGGAGATGGTCAAGATCCTGACGTCGCTGGGCTTTGAGGTTGAGGCCAAGGGCAATGAGAGCTACCATGTCACGGTGCCGTCGTGGCGCAATGACTGCACGTACATGGAAGACCTCTCGGAGGAAGTCGCGCGCATCTACGGCTTCGACAACATTGTGAGCACGACGCCTTTCGGGCGCATGGTCCAGGGCAAGCAGAGCGCGAAGCAGAACTTTGTCGACAAGATCAAGCACACGCTTACAAGCCTCGGCATGACGGAAGAGCTGTCGTTCGCCTTTACGAGCACGGATCTCTTCGACAAACTGCTCGTGCCAGAGGATTCGCCGCTTCGCCAGGCCATCCCCATCCTGAACCCGCTGACGGATGAGGCGCCGCTCGTCCGCACGTGCCTCCTGACCTCCATCATGGAGAATGCCGTGCGCAACTTCTCGCGCAAGAACAACGACATCAAGCTCTTCGACGTCGCACCAGTATTCCTGCCGAAACAGCTGCCGCTGACGGAACTGCCGGAGGAACGCCTCAAGGTCGCGGGCCTCATCACGGGCCGCCGCGAGGAAGTCGGCTGGAACCAGGGGAATGAGATGGTTGACTTCTTCGACATGAAGGGCATTGTCGAGGAACTCTTCCGCGCCCTCGGCATCTCGAAGTATACGGTCGAGGCAGGCGAGCACTTCGCCATGCATCCGGGCAAGACGGCCCTCTTCAAGAAGGGCCGCGAGGTGATTGCTTCTGTCGGTGAGCTCCACCCGCAGGCTGCCGAGAACTTCGGCATCAAGCAGAAGGTCTATCTCTTCGAGATGGACCTCGAGGTCCTTATGAAGTACACGGGCAAGAGCTTCCACTTCGAGTCGCTGCCGAAGTACCCGGCCATTGCGCGTGACCTCGCCATCGTCGTCGACGAAGACGTTGCTTCGGCCGATATCGAGCGCGTCATCGCGAAGAACGGCGGCAAGCACTTCAAGGATGTCACGCTGTTCGACGTCTACACGGGCGAGCACGTCGCAAAGGGCAAGAAGAGCATGGCCTTCAACCTGCAGTTCCAGTCGAAGGATAAGACGTTGACGGATGAGGAAGCCGATGCAGCCTTCAAGAATATCCTCAAGGCTGTCGAGAAGCATTTCGCAGCAGAGCTGCGCGCCTGACCGTCAAGAGCATGACAGGAATGACAGCATGACTGGAGGTGCATCGCATGGCTGATGTGGAACAAAAGACACCACAGCGCGTCGTCGTCGAGATCTTCGGCGACAGCTACCCGCTGCGGACAGATGACCCCGAGCGCCTCAAGAAGCTCGCAGCCGGCCTTGACCATCTGATGAAAAAGATGGCGGGCAGCGTCAAGAGCTTCGACGGCACGAAGATCGCTGTGCTCACGGCCCTGCAGATCGTCGATGAGTACGACAAGCTCAAGCATGATTACGACGAGCTCGTCGAACTGCTCGACGAGAAATGAGGAATCCGCATACGGTCCGCAGAGAGGCCGCCCGCAGGGGCGGCCTCTTTGTTTGCCTTCCCTTGGATGATGTGCGTAGCTGAAAAGAATTGAGCGGTCATGGCATCTGTGATAGAATGAGGAAAGACTGATTATAGGAGACAGAAAGAAGATAAAAAGGATGGTGCATCATCATGTCTGGAGAATGTGACAAGAAGTGCGGTCATCGACACGATCGTGCGATGGATAAGAGACGTGCGGCGCGTTTCATGCTGCCGATGGCTGCTCTCGGACTGATTGCCTGGCAGAGTGCTGCTCTGGCTGCTGTGCCTGCGGCAGCACAGGCGGGGCAGGTTGTACCGGCTGCACAGACGACAGCAGCACCATCTGCACAGCAGGAAGAGCGTGCAGATGCGATGAAGGGAGAGTCTGAGACAACTGTGGCAGCTGAGGCAAAGACTGAAGCTGCCAAGGAGAAGCGCAAGGATGTCGAGGTGCAGCTCGAGTATCTTGACGGCCGCTTCTTCAAGAAGCGCAACGTCGATCTCTACAATGTACACGTCTATCGCCAGTACAAAAAGCTGGGCGCGCTCTCGCTGCACTACGGCCTGACGTTCGAACGCGCGACGGGCTACACGACAGAGGATGATATCTGGCGCGATGCTGAGGCCGTCGGCTTCGGCCCATCTTACATGATGCGCTGGACGAAGCACGTCTCGGGCAAGCTCGACGGCTCCGTCGACGCTTCGGGTAGCCTGATGGCCTACAACCACGCACATCCGGGCAATGGCCGTGCCTACGGTTTCCTCTGGCGCATCGGCCCGCGCCTGACGTATCACTACACCGACCGCGATTCGTTGAGCCTTGCCTACCTCTTCCATCATTCGTCGAACGGCATGGGCACCCACAATCCGGGCTACAACGGCGTCGGCTTCTCGCTGGGATTCACGCACTGGTATTGAATCACATAGCTGTTTGCTATTCCCTGAAAGAGCACCTTCTCTTAGAATCGGTATTCTAGAGAGGGTGCTCTTTTTTACGAATAGCTATTTGTAATAATATAAATATTTTAAATCTTTGCAGGATTTAGAGGCATCCACCTAGAAGAATATAAATATCCGCTGGATGTGGACAAGTCGGGTGTGGGAATGTGTACACCGTATCAGCTCCGGAGGCGGAGCAGAGTATTTGATTCGAGAGGAGGATTCTTTCATGCAAACTCGACAGAATGAAGCAGGTTTCACCTTGATCGGCATGCTGATTGCCGTGGGCATCGTGGCAATCCTCGCGATGATTGCCGTACCGAAATTCACTTCTGCCATCACGTCGGCCAATACGGCCAAGATCCAGTCTGACTTGTCCACACTGGACACAGCGATTGCCGTCTATGAGATCGATACGGGCAAGACGCCGGGGGCAATCGCGGACCTGAAGGATTATCTGCAGGATACGACGATAGCGCCGCCGAAGGGGAAATGCTACTTAGAGGGTGCAGCTACAGAGATCACGGCTAAAGAGTACACAATCGATACGGCGAACAGCAGGGCACTTTGCCAGGGCAAGACCGTCGGTGCATTCACAAAAGAGAAAAGAGCTGCAGATGTGAAACCGGAAAGTGGAAATACTGGTACAGGTGGTTGAGTAATGGCTAAGCAACTGTCCTTACAGGTATGCATCATTATCATGATGATACTGTTTTTGATGTTTGCCGGCCTGTCACTGGTTGACATGGAGTGCCTTGCGATGGCCCGCGGTGGTCTGTTCTGCGTGTTTTTGCTCGCCATGGCAGTCATTGACTTCCGCACAGGACTGCTGCCGGATAAGGGAAATCTCTATCTGGCCGCTCTCGGTCTGGTGATGGCTGCAATCGTGGGCAGTCTGCGGGATGCACTCTTGGGCGCTTTGCTCGGCGCAGCCCTGCTCTTTGCTCTGCGCACGCTGTCGCGCGGCGGCATCGGGCTCGGCGACGTCAAGTATGCGGCGGCCTTCGGCATCTGGCTCGGCTGGCAGGGGACATTATTGGCTCTCATGCTGGCCTTTGCTCTCGGGGCCTGCCTGGCGCTCGTCTTGCTCGGCATTGGGCGGCTGGGCCGTCGGGACAGGCTGGCTTTTGGCCCGTTCCTGTCGGCGGGGGCATACCTGAGCTACATCGGCAGTGCGGCATTCTGGTCTGCCTATGAGGTCCTGCTATGAAGGAGCATGGCTCTCTGCTCATCGAGGTCATCATCGCCTGCGCCGTCCTCGCGGTGTTTGCGATGGTGGCGCTGCCGAACGGGCTGGCAATCTACCGCGAAGCGGCAGTGGAGTACGAAGTGCAGTGCCTTCTGAGCGATATCCGCTACATGCGCGAGGTCTCGCGCACGACGGAACGCTGGCCGAAGAGCATGGAGCGGAGAGATGCGTATCAGCTGCCGTTGCGCCGCCAGGCGCAAATGCGATTCCGGCGCGGCGGCTACACCATGCTGGCTGGTTCGGCTGTGCACAGCAGCCATGATTTCCTGCCAGGCATCGTGATCACGGGGCGCTTTGCCACAAGCTCGAGGGACGGCATTGCTTTAACGTTTGGTGATGACGGCCTCTTGGCGACACCGTGCACGATGTTGATCTACATGGAGGGCCATCCGCAGTCGGCGCGCAAGCTGATCCTGAGTGCGGGCGGCCGCTGCCGCGTGGAGAGGAGTGTAAAATGACGCGATGGTCGGATGCGAGCGGCTTTTTCCTGCTCGAGACAATGGGGGTGGCGGCCGTGCTCATCGTGATGGCCGGTGCCCTGATGCTTTTCCGCCAGGGTGTGCTCATGGAGGAGCAGACTCGTTTCGAGGCGGCGGCGACTTGCTTGGCGGAGTCAGAACTGGCTTACATCGAGTACCGCGCCACAGCTGGAACACTGACAGAAGGCGCGTCTGAGCGCAGGGAATACGTCGTGTTCTCACCGGCTGCCATTGGATCTGCCACTGAGGATGAAACGGGAGGTGACTTCCTGCTCCGCACGGATATCCAGCGGATGGAGCAGGAGGGCACCTATCTCGCTGCCGTGACCGTCGCATGGCAGACGCGCGGCGGGCGACAGCACAAACAGTCGTATCAGAGGAGGGTAGGAGTGTATGAAAGGGAGCCGTAACACATCGGGATTCATCCTGCTCGACATGCTCGTCTCTCTGCCCATCCTCGTCTTTCTCCTGGCAGCGATGGGGGCCATGGCAGTCATGGCCTTCCGCGCTGCCTTTTTCATGATGGCGGACAGTGAGCTACAGCAGGAGGTCCAGATGGCTGTGCGCCAGGTAGCTGAAGACGCGCGGACCTCGTATGCAATCCGAGGCTTCACGAAGGACGAGAAACCTGGCTACACCTTCTATCAGTACCGCTCGCCGGATGAAGCTTCCTCGAGTACGTTCCGCACGCAATACTGGGTCCATAAGGTGGGGTCTGTAGACAAGCTCGTCTGGAAGGATGAGATGCGTCCGCTGACGGGCAATCACTCGCTGGCGGGCGTCGACATCACGGCATTCTCCTGTAGCGAGGTCGCACCGCGCCTGCACGAGATACGGCTGACGGGCAGGAGTCGCGTGACGCGCCACAGCTACACACTTGCCGTCTGTGTCTACGGGCCAGAGCGGATGGATTAGTGAAGGAGGGAAAGGCGATGGGACGGGAGAGCCAGCAGGGGTCGGCTGTCATCTGGGCGCTTCTAGTGACAATATTTGCCATGATGCTCGCCACGGCCGTCTGCTACACAGCCTACAACAGCCGGAAGATGGCGGCCTCATACGAGCGCGAAGTGACACTGCGTTTGGCGGCAGAGGCAGCCTTGCTGGAGGCCTTGCAGCGTGTCGAGAAGGAGCCTGTTCTCGTCGATACAGGCATGATAATCGCGCCGAGCGAGGTCGAGACGGAGAAGGGCACGCTCGTCGTGCAGGCCGCAGCGGAGCAGAAAGCGGGCTCTTACTGGCTCGTCGCTGTGGCGCGCGAGAAGTCGGGTGACGTCTGGCAGCGCCATAAGATCGCGCGAGCCCGCTTAGAGAAGAAGGAGGATGGCTATGTCTGGAAGGGAAGGAGCCGCTGAGGCACGCGGCAGGATGGGGAGTCTGCAGGCGCTCTGCCGCGGCCTGTTGGCAGCGTGGCGCAGCAGAGATGCAGTCCGTGAGAGCAGCTGGCTCTGGGATGGGCGCCGTCGCGTCGTCGGGATTGCCGAGGCCTCCGGAGGCAGGGCTCTGCTCTTTGCCGAGCTGCTGGCAGAGGGCGAGTCGTATCAGCTCGTGCGCACGGCAAAAGAGCAGCTTGCAGGCAATGTCACGATGGCGGAGGCCGCTGCCATGCGCGCCAAGCGGGAAGGCTGGCAGGCGCTTGACTTTGCCGTCTGTCTGCCAGATGAGGTGGTCCGCTTCTATGAGATGGAGCTGCCGCCTCACATGGAAGGAGACGAGTGGCGCGAGGCGGCGCACTGGGAGCTCGATGCGCGCCTGATGGCCGAGGGGCTCGATGCTGATGCGTATGCGATGGCTTATCGCCGCCAGGGCGAGGTTTCTGTGATGCTCGCCGCTGCTGAGCATCAGTATCTGGAAGGCCTCCAAGCAGGTTTTGCTTCACAGGGCATCACCCTGCGCGGCATGGCTGCTCTTGCGCCTGATGATGGCAGCGGTGAGGCTCTGCTGGCCGAGCACGGCCTGGAGCTCTTGCCGGCGCAGCGCATGTTCCTGCCGGCGATCGCCGCTGCCCTTGCTGCGCTTTCGGACGAGCCGGTTCTGAGCCTGCGGCTTTGGGGCGAGATGATTCCGAGGCGTCACTTCCGCTACCGTCGCCTGGCCGCTCTCTGCTGCGCCGTGACATTCCTCATTCTCTTTGCCGCGGCTTTTTTTGATACGCGGGCCTATTTCGAGGCGAAGCGCGACTGTGAGCGGGAGGAGCAGGCGCTCGCACTGCTGCAGCGCGACGAGAAGACGATGAGGATGACGGCGAAGCTGCAGCAGGAAATCCAGCAGCGCGATGCGAAGGCAGCGCGCCTCGTGGAGGGCGCCATGCCCTGGTACAGCGTGATGGTCCATCTCGGGCGGCCGGAGCTGCAGACGGAAGGCGTATGGCTCAAGTCCGTCGCGCTGCGACAGGACAAGAAGATCGAGATACGCGGCGCGGCGCTCAGCTACGGCGCGCTCTCCTCGTTCCTGCAGTCCTTCGAGGCGGACCGGGACTTCTTCCCGCAGGGGCCGATACTCGAGGAGTCAGCAGAGGAAACGGGAGCAGAGAAGCCTGGCATCGCATTCCGCATCAGCTTGGGCATCTAGCGTAAAGGGGGCTGGGTATGGTGAAGGGAGTAAAATGGCTGAAGCATTGCGGCGGGGAAGGCCGCTTTTCCCTCGGCTGCTGTCTCACATGCTTCGCGGCACTGTTGCTCTATCTGTTCTTCGTGCACCTGCCGTTGCAGGAGGCATGCGCTTCGTACGAGGGGCGGCGGGCGGAACTGCGCGGGCGTATGGCCGATGTCATGAACTTCAAGAATGTGCACGGCGATATGGCTGCGTACGCCAAAGAACTCTCAGATCGGGAGGTGCGCGCGCAGCGCGTGCTGCCGATGAGCCTCGGGCAGGGCGTCTTCTTGCAGGAGCTCCAGCAAAAAGCCCTGCAGAGTCAGGTAAAGCTCCAGAAAGTCGTACCGGCTGAGACGCGCACGGTGGACGGCGTGCAGCAGATGCCTGTCAGCATATCCTGCAGCGGCTCGTACTTTGCTGTGCTCGACTTCCTGCGCCGTATGCAGCAGTCAGAGCGCCTGCTCTCCATCCATGAGACGCGCATCGAGCAGCGCACGGAAGCGCAATCGGAAGTCGGGGCGCTTCAGTGTCAGCTTGTTGTCACAGCCTACGCCTGGCCACAGGGCGGTGCGCAGGATGGGATGGAAGGCGAGGAAGGAATGTCTCGTGAGTGATGACATCTGGATGCTGAAATAAGACCTTGATTTATAGGCTCGTATCCTTTACACTGTAATCAATAATGATTTGAAATACGTGAGGTGTATGAATATGAGCGAATTGCGTTTTATGACAGCAGGCGAATCACACGGTCCGTGCCTGACGGCTATCTTAGAGGGCCTGCCAGCCGGTCTCAAGCTAGATCTCGATGCAATCAACAAGGACTTGGCGCGCCGCCAGCAGGGCTACGGCCGCGGCGGCCGCATGAAGATCGAGAAGGACAAGGTCAACGTCCTCTCAGGCGTGCGCTTCAATGAGACGATTGGCGGCCCCATCACGCTGCAGGTCGTCAACCGCGATTTCCAGAACTGGGGCGAGCGCATGGCGGCGTTTGGCGAGCCGGCCGGTGAGAAGGTCACGGCGGCACGCCCGGGCCATGCGGATTTCACGGGCATCCGCAAGTATGACCGCGAAGATGTCCGCGACATCCTCGAGCGCTCGAGTGCGCGCGAGACGACGATGCGCGTGGCCGTCGGCGCTGTCTGCAAGGAATTCCTCAAGGCGCTCGGCATTACGGTCGTCTCGCAGGTCACCTGCATTGGCGGTGTCGCCATCGACCCGGCGAAGGTTGACCGCGCGAAGCTCGGCACGGATATCTCGGACCTCAACTGCTACGATGCGGAGGCTGAGGCGAAGATGAAGGCGAAGATCAAGGAGGCGCGCAAGGCGGGCGACACGCTCGGCGGCATCTTCGAGATCACAGTGCGCGGCCTGCCGGCAGGACTCGGCAGTCATATCCAGTGGGACCGCCGCCTCGACGGCAAGCTCGCCGGCGCCCTGATGTCCATCCAGGCTATCAAGGGCGTGGAGATCGGTGCGGGCTTTAACTGCGCTATCCTGCCGGGCAGCCAGATCCACGACGAGATGTTCCTCGACGAGGCGGGTAAGGTCTACCGCAAGACGAATCGCGCGGGCGGCCTTGAGGGTGGCATGACGAATGGAGAAGAGCTTGTCGTCAAGGCGGCAATGAAGCCGATACCGACGCTCATGCAGCCGCTCCATTCCATCGATATCGAGAGTCACGAGGAAGTCCTGGCATGCAAGGAGCGCAGCGACACGTGTGCCGTCTCGGCGGCTTCTGTCGTCGGCGAGGCGATGACGGCCTTCGTCATGGCCCAGGCCATCTGCGACAAGTTCGGCTCAGACGCGATGGTCGACCTCAAGGCAGCCCTTGCGGCCTACAAGGCGCGCATCGGGAAGGATTGGTGATGCCGATGAAGAACATTGTGCTGATCGGCTTCATGGGCACGGGCAAGACGAGCACGGGCCGCGTGCTCGCACAGAAGCTCGGTGCCGCCTTCCTCGACCTCGACCAGGAGATCGAGCGCGAGGCGGGCATGGCCATCCCTGACATGTTCGCGCAGAAGGGGGAGGCGTACTTCCGCGCGCGAGAGCATGAGATGGTCGAGCGCGTTGCAGGGCGTAGGAACGCCGTCATCTCGACGGGCGGCGGCACGGTCAAAGATCCCCGGAATGTAGCAGCTTTGCGCGAGAACGGCGTCATCGTCTGCCTGCAGGCAGACGTCGAGACAATCCTCGAGCGCACGGCCAGCAAGGGCGAGCGACCCGTTCTCGACAAGGAGGACCAGGGCAACCGCCGCCTGGCAATCGAGAAGCTCATCGAGGAGCGGCGCGAGCTCTACCGCCAGGCGGACTTCTCGGTCGATACGAGCAAGCTCTCGCCGCTGCAGGTCGTCGAGGAAATCCTTCATTATCTGAAAGCAAGAGGTGTCGTCCATGCGTAAGGTACGCGTCGCTCTCGGAGAAGAGAGCTATGATATCGTGATCGGTTACGGTCTGGAACAGGAACTTCGGGCATTCGTGCAGGGAGCCGGCTTTTCGCGCCAGGCCATGCTCGTGACAGACAGCAACGTCGGACCGCTCTACGGCGAGAACGTTCGCGCCATCCTAGAGGCCGGCGGCCACTCGGTGACGGTCGTGACGATTCCCGCCGGTGAGAGTTCCAAGAGCCTCGCCGTTGCGGAAAAGCTCTACACGAGGGCTATCGAGCTCGGCCTCGACCGCAAGTCGCCGATCTTTGCGCTCGGCGGCGGTGTCGTCGGCGACCTCGCAGGGTTCATCGCGGCGACGTACATGCGCGGCGTTCCGTTCGTGCAGTTGCCGACGAGCCTCCTGGCGCAGGTCGACTCGAGCGTCGGCGGCAAGGTAGCCGTCAACCACGCGCTCGGCAAGAACCTCATCGGGGCCTTTTACCAGCCTGAGGCCGTATTCATGGACCTCGCCATGATGGAGACGCTGCCGAAGCGCGAGATCTACACGGGCCTCGGCGAGATCATCAAGTACGGCATCATCTACGATGCGGACTTCTTCTCGTATCTTGAGCAGCATGCCGATGCCGTGCTCGCGCTCGAGCAGGAAGCTGCCGTCCACATGATCGCGCGCTCGTGCGAGATCAAGGCGGCCGTCGTCAGCCAGGACGAGAAGGAGAGCGGCCTGCGCCGCATCCTGAACTTTGGCCACACGATGGCACATGCCATCGAGAAGGAGACGGGCTACCTGCGCTACAATCACGGCGAGGCTGTTGCCATCGGCATGGTCGGCGCGGCGGACATCAGTGCTCGCCTCGGCATGATCGATGCCGCTGATGTCGCACGCGTTACGTCGCTGATCGAGCGCCTGCACCTGCCGACTGTCGCGGAGGGCTGCACGGTCGACGCGATGTATCAGGATATCTTCCACGACAAGAAGACCATCAACGGCAAAGTCAACTGGGTCCTCATGAAGGGAATCGGCGAGGTGACCTGCCGCAACGATGTGCCGGAAGACATCGTGCGCGCTGCGATGGCCGCGCGCATCGGCAAATGACGCCAGATCTAAAAAAATTGCGAAGGGCGGTTGAAACCGCCCTTTTTTTATGGTATGCTATCTAGGTATATGGACGGTCCTCTGAGTGAGCATCGGGCTCGCCATGAACGTCTGACATCAAGGAGGAAAAAAATGAACATCATCGAAACCTTAGAAAAAGAACAGCTCCGCTCGGATATTCCGGATTTCGCACCTGGTGACACGGTCCGCGTCCATGCCAAGATCGTCGAGGGCTCCCGCGAGCGTATCCAGATGTTCGAGGGCGTCGTCATCAGCCGTCAGGGCACGGGTGTCCGTGAGACGTTCACGGTTCGCCGCATCTCCTACGGTATCGGCGTTGAGCGTATGTTCCCGGTACATTCCCCGCGCATCGAGAAGATCGACGTTCTCCGCAAGGGTATTGTCCGTCGTGCAAAACTCTATTATCTGCGCAACCTTACGGGTAAAGCTGCTCGTATCAAAGAAAAACGCTAATCTGCGTACGGTAGGGACTGCTTTGGCAGTCCCTATTTGTTTTTGAACAGGAGGAACACTATGAGTTCATTGGGAGAAGAGGCTAAAGACTGGGTCATATCCATTGTCATCGCGATTGTCCTGGCCTTCATCATCCGTCAGTTCGTCGTCGAGCTCTACATCGTCGACGGCCCGTCGATGCGCCCGACTCTGCAGTCGCAGGAGAGGCTCGTCGTTAACAAGTTCATCTACGATTTCCGCGCGCCGCAGAAGGGCGAGATCCTCGTCTTCGAGTATCCGCGCGATACGAGCCGCGACTTCATCAAGCGCGTCATCGCGACGCCGGGTGACACCATCGAGATCAAGGATGGCCGCGTCTACGTCAACGACCAGATGCTCGATGAGGATTACATCCTCGAGAAGACGCGCAGCGAGTACCCGAAGGCGACGGTGCCGCAGGGGACGGTCTTCGTCATGGGCGATAACCGCAACAACTCGGAGGACAGCCGCTTCGCCGATGTCGGCTTCGTGCCCTACAAGCTCATCAAGGGCAAGGCCGTGCTCGTCTTCTGGCCGCTCAGCGCGTTCAAGACGCTGCCTTGACGGGGAGGGACGTATAGATGAAGTGCATTTCCTGGAATGTCAATGGCCTTCGGGCCTGCCTCAAGAAGGGCTTCATGGAGTCGTTCGTGAAGCTCGATGCAGATATCTTTGCCCTGCAGGAGACGAAGATGCAGCCTGAACAGGCCATCCTCGACCTGCCGGGCTACAAGCAGTACTGGAACAGCGCGGAGCGCAAGGGCTATTCGGGCACAGCGGTCTTCTCGCGCATCGAGCCGCTTTCGGTGACGTATGGCCTCGGCATCGAGGAGCACGACCACGAGGGCCGCGTGATCACGCTGGAGTTGCCTGACTGCTACTTCGTGACGGTCTACACGCCGAACTCGAAGCGCGGACTCGAGCGCCTTGCTTACCGCATGGAGTGGGAGGATGCGTTCCGCGCGTATCTCGTGACCTTAGATGCGAAGAAGCCCGTCATCGTCTGCGGTGATCTCAATGTCGCGCATGCGGAGATTGACCTCAAGAACCCGAAGACGAATCACCGCAATGCGGGCTTCACGGACGAGGAGCGCGGCAAGTTCACGGAACTCCTGGATGCGGGCTTCATTGATACGTTCCGCGCACTTTACCCGGACCGCGCGGGCATCTACACGTGGTGGTCCTATCTGCGCAAGGCGCGTGAGACGAATGCGGGCTGGCGCATCGACTACTTTGTGACGTCGGCGCGGCTGCGCGAGAAGATTGCGGATGCGACTATCCACAACGAGATCTTCGGCAGCGACCACTGCCCGGTCGGACTGGAGCTCAGAGCATGATAGCGACAGCTCTGGAGAAGGGCCGCAAGAAGACGAATCTGACGACGCTCTGTTACATCGAGCAGGACGGCAAGTACCTGATGATGCACCGGGTCAAGAAGGCGCATGACATCAATCACGACAAGTGGATTGGCGTCGGCGGCCACTTTGAGCCGGATGAGACGCCGGAGGAGTGCCTGCTGCGCGAGGTGCGGGAGGAGACGGGGCTCGTGCTCGACTCGTTCCGGCTGCGCGGCATCATCACGTTCATGTCGGACAAGTGGCAGACGGAGTACATGTTCCTCTACACGGCAGATGCGTTCCACGGGCAGCTCGTCGGCCGCGACGACTGCCGCGAGGGCACGCTCGAGTGGGTGGCGAAGGATGCGGTCTACGACCTGCCCATCTGGGAGGGAGATAAGATCTTCTTCCGGCTGATGGAGCAGCAGGAGGCGGTGTTCTCGCTGAAACTCCGCTATGTGGGAGATGCGCTCGTCGAGAAGGCGCTGGATGGAAAGGCGTTCTGAGGTGTGAAGAGCGTTCGTCAAATGAGATAGGAAAACCCGGTACGAGCCAATCCTCGTACCGGGTTTTGTTTTGCATCGTGTGGGGCGGGCGAGGGCACCTGCTCCGGCTTCGCCGAAGTCAGCCTTTTTCTATCGTTACGCTGACGTCGTAGAAGGTGCTGCCGCCGTCTTTGTCGGTGAGGCGCATGGAGGTCAGGCGGTTGGTGTTGCCGTCTTTGGTGTAGCACTGCCACCAGACGCCTTCGGTGACGAGAGTGCCGCGCTTGACGCGGTCGGAGGTCTTGATGGTGAAGTGGGCTTGGCCGCGCTTATTGCGGGCTCGGACGGGGTCGCCGTCCTGGAGACTGCGTTCGGCGGCGTCGTCTGGGTGGATGAGGAGTGTCATGACGCCATCGCGCGTGAGCTCTTCGCGTTCGTTGAAGGAACTGTCGAGGATGCGCATGTCGGGGGCGTTGATGAGTGGGAAGGGCTCTGCGTCGCCGTGGGGCGGGAAGTAGTCGGGCAGGGATGGCTGGCAGGCTGGATTCTCGATCTCGATTCTCTGGGAGGGTGTCTGGAAGTCCATCTTGTAGTCTTTGGGCAGAGGCAGGTTGACGGGGCGGCAGTCTCGGAGCTGCTGGAGCGCGTCGTCGCCGAGAGGCAGGGGCCAGGCTCTCTTTGTGCTGGCGATGAGCTCTTCGACGAGTTCTTCTTCACTCTTGTCGAAGATGGGGTCAGCAAGGTGCATGGCTTTTGCGAGCAGGCGGGCGGTCTGCCAGTTGCTCTTGCTCTCGCCGACGGGCGGGATGACGGCCCGGGCGCGCTGAATGGCGTAGTGGCCGTAGGAGTAGTAGATGTCTTCGCTCTCGAGCGAGGTGGTGGCGGGTAGGATGATGTCGGCATAGCGGGCGGTGTCTGTGAGGAAGCGCTCATGGACGACAGTGAAGAGGTCCTCGCGCTCTAGTCCCTGCATGACGCGGTTCTGGTCGGGGGCGGTGCAGGCAGGGTTGGAGGAGTAGACGTAGAGTGCCTTGATGGGCGGCGTCAGGCTTGCATCGTTGAGCGCGTGTCCGAGCTCGCACATGTTGATGTGGCGCACGCCGGGACGCTCGAGATCAGGGCGACGGATGATGCTCTTGTCGAAGGCGTGGCTGCCAGAGGCGGAGGTCAGGAGGCCGCCTCCCTTTTTTGCATAGGCGCCGACGAAGGCGGGCAGGCAGGTGATGAGGCGCGTCGTCATGGAGCCGTTGGTGTAGCGCGACTGGCCGCTGCCGAGACGGATGAAGGGGGCGCGGGCACGTCCGTAGGCGCGCGCGAAGCTGCGGATGTCTTCAGCGGGGATGCCGGTGATGTCTGCGGCGGCTTCTGGCGTGTAGCGCGGCAGGATCTTGCGTTCGAGTGCTTCGGCACCCTGCACATGCCCGCGCAGGAAAGCGCGGTCGCAGAGGCCTTCTTTGGTAAGCACGTGCAGCACGGCGAGGGCGAGAGCACCGTCGGTGCCGGGCCGCGGGCAGAGGAAGGCGTCGGCACAGTCGGCCGTCTTCGTGCGGTACGTGTCGATGCAGTAGATCCTGGCACCTCTTTGGCGGGCAATCTCGATGTCGTGGCGGAAGTGGATGTCGGTCGCGAGCATGCTGATGCTCCAGAGTATGATCATGTCGCTTTCTTGTGCCTCCTGCGGGGCAGTCGGCAGCGTCGCGCCCATGACATCACGGTAGCCGCGGCTCTTGGCCGGCGCGCAGATGGTGCGGTCGAGACTCGTGGCGCCGAGCGCGTAGAAGAGCGCATGACCGGCGCTGTAACCAATCGTGCCCATCGTGCCGGCATAGGAGTAGGGCAGGATGGCCTCGGCGCCGAAGTCATCGATGATGGACTGCCAGTGCTCGGCGATCTCAGCGATGGCCGCATCCCAGCTGATGGGCTTGAAACGTCCTTCCCCCTTCTTGCCGATGCGCTTCAAGGGTGTCATGATGCGTCCCTTGGCGTGGACGGTGCGCTCGTAGTGGGCCATCTTGGGGCAGAGCGTGCCGCGCGTGAAGGGGTGATTGGGGTCGCCTGCAATGTGGACGGCGCGGCCATCCTGCACGGTGACGAGCAGACCGCAGCAGTCGGGGCAGTCGTAGGGGCAGACGGACGGCTTGATTTCGTTCATAAGAACCTCCTGTAGGCAGATGTGAGATGTCTCTATTATACCATAGCTCATGGCCGGACGCCTCATGCAGGAAAAATGGGATTGCAGGAGGAGAAGGCTCTATGATAGAATGGTAAGCAGTGCAATTTGACCTGTATCATTCATATATATTGGGAGGAAAAGGATTTTGTCAGCTTTAAGCGAAGAACTCGATAAGGAAATCAAGAAGCGCCGCACGTTTGCGATCATCTCGCACCCGGATGCCGGTAAGACGACGCTGACGGAGAAACTCTTGCTCTACGGTGGTGCCATCCACCTCGCGGGCTCCATCAAGTCGCGCAAGACGCAGCGCCATGCGGTGTCGGACTGGATGGAGATCGAGAAGCAGCGCGGTATCTCGGTCACGTCGTCGGTGCTGCAGTTCGACTACGCGGGCTGCCGCATCAACATCCTCGATACGCCGGGCCATCAGGACTTCTCGGAGGACACGTACCGCACGCTCATGGCCGTCGACAGTGCCGTCATGGTCATCGATGTCGCGAAGGGCGTCGAGGCGCAGACGAAGAAGCTCTTCAAGGTCTGCAAGCAGCGCGGCATCCCCATCTTCACGTTCGTCAACAAGCTCGACCACTACGGCAAGCTGCCGATCGACATCATGGACGAGATCGAGACCGTGCTCGGCATCCGCTCGTATCCGATGAACTGGCCAATCGGCCAGGACGGCCAGTACATGGGCGTCTATGACCGCCGCAACAAGAAGGTCCTGCTTTTTGCCGCTGATACGACGCACGGCCAGGAGGCGCGCATCGCCGATGTCTACGAGCCGGATGACCCGGCTGTCATCGAGCGCATTGGCGAGGATACGTGGCAGGCCCTGCAGGACGACATCGAGCTGCTCGACGAGGCCGGCGAGGCGTTCGACATGGAGAAGGTCAATTCAGGCGAGCTCACGCCGATGTTCTTCGGCTCGGCCATGACGAACTTCGGCGTGCAGGACTTCCTCGAGGGCTACATCCGCATGGCGCCGACGCCGCAGCCGCGTCTGTCGAGCGATGGCCTCATTGCGCCGGACGACGAGAAGTTCTCGGGCTTCGTCTTCAAGATTCAGGCCAACATGAATCCGGCACATCGCGACCGTCTAGCCTTCATCCGCATCTGCTCGGGCAAGTTCGAGCGCAACATGAGCGTCTGGCACGAGCGCTCGGGCAAGATCATCAAGCTCGCGCAGCCGCAGCAGTTCCTCGCGCAGGACCGCCAGATCATCGACACGGCCTACCCGGGCGACATCGTCGGTCTCTTCGACCCGGGCATTTTCGGCATCGGCGATACGATCTGCGACGAGAGCCACAAGTTCAAGTACGCTGACTTCCCGGTCTTCCCGCCCGAGAAGTTCGCGCGCGTACAGGCGAAGGATACGATGAAGCGCAAGCAGTTCGTCAAGGGCATCGAGCAGCTGACGCAGGAAGGCGCTATCCAGCTCTTCCAGCAGGCAGGTGCCGGCATGGAGTCGTACATTGTCGGCACAGTCGGCACGCTGCAGTTCGAGGTCCTCGAATACCGCCTCAAGAACGAGTACAACGTCGACATCACGATGAACATGCAGCCGTATGAGGTCGCGCGCTGGCTCGCCTTCAAGGACGGCCGTGAAGTCACGCCGGCTGCTCTCAAGGGCGCCGACCGCGGCATGTTCGTCTACGACCGCAAGGGCAACCCGGTGCTGCTCGTCAGCAACGAGTGGGCACTCGGCTGGATCATGGACAACAACCCGGACCTCATCCTCAATCACGTGCCGTTTGACCGCAAAGAGGCCTGACGCACCGTTTTTGGCATCAGAAAACCCCAGACAGGGCGAAAGCCTTGTCTGGGGTTCTTTTATTCTCCTGAGGATAAGTTCCGCTGGATGCGCAGCATCACATCGTTGAGGCCCTGCAGCATTTCGGGTGAAAGGCCCTGCAGAGCCTTGCGGCGGTGTTCGGCCACGGCGCTGGACAAGTCGCGGTGGGCTTGTGCGCCCTTTTCCGTGAGCTCGATGAATTTGCCGCGGGTATTGGGATGGGCGACGCGCGTAATCAGGCCTTTCTTCTCCATCTTCGTCAAGGTCTTGGAGATGGCCGCGGGCTCTACGCCCAGGTATTGGCTCAGTGCGGTCTGTGCACAGTCCTCGCGGTGATGGATTAGGTTCAGGATGGTCCATTCGGAGCTGTAGATGCCAGTGTCGGCAATCTCCTGATTCAGCGTCTTGGAGAAGAGCCGTATCGTCTGGTAGAGCTGGTGAATCAGGCGGTCACTGTCGCTCTCCTGCCAGATGGTCTTGTCCATGGTTTACTCCTCTGCTTCTTCTGGCTGGCGCACCTGGCGGGCGAGGCGGTGCGTCAGCAGGCCGAATACCACGAAGGCGGCCATGATGGCGAGGACATAGCGGTACATGGTGATGTAGCCGACTGTGTCGGCCAGGCTGCCGAGCACGACGATGCCGGTGCTCGTGCCGATGTCCAGCATGTTGTAGAAGGTGGCACTGGCAGCGCTGCGGCGGTCTGCCCGGACGACATTGAGCATCCACGTCATGAGTGCTGGCAGCAGGAGGCCGGCACCGAGGCCGTAGAAGACGGAGGCGGTGAGCAGCATGGGCAGACTGCCTGCTGCGAGGATCAGGGCAAGGGCCACGCAGTAGAGCAGGGCTCCTGGAATTACGACGGCAAAGGCGCCGTAGCGGTCGAGAAGACGACCGCCGAACGGGCGGGACAGAAAGATGAAGACGGTTCCCACGATGAAGAACAGGCCGGCACTGCTGATGCCGGCCTCAGCGGCCATCATCGCGATGAATGTGTTGACGCTGCCGTAAGCGGCGCCGAAGAGGATGGTCAGGATGGCGGGGACGCCAGTCCCTGACTCATAGAGGCGGTTGCGGAAGGAGAGGTGCACGGCCGGCACGGGGAGCGCCGGTTCCCTCTCGGCTGTGCGGTCCTGGCGGGCGGCAAGAAGCGCTGCGAGCGTCGCGACGCCAGAAGCGATGAACAGGGCCCAGGGGCTGATGTCGGAAAGCAGCACCAGGCCGAATGCCGGAGCCAGTGCCATCGCGATCGTGCTGCCCAGGCCGAAGTAACCGATGCCCTCACCGCGGCGCGAGGCCGGGATGACGTCAGCGACCAGCGCTGCGGCGAAGGTCGTGCTGAGCCCAAAGCCGAAGCCGTGGATGACGCGGGCGATGACGATGGCACCGACGGAATCCAGCAGTGCGTATCCTGCCGTTGCCAGCAGGGAGAAGAGAAGGCCGGCATAGAGACAGGTCTTCTTGCCGAAGGCGCGCACGCCGGTGTCGGTGAAGAGGCGGATGAAGATGGCGGAATACCCAAAGATGCCGGCAATCAAGCCGATCTCTGAGCCAGATGCACCCAAGCTTGCCACGTAGATGGGCAGGGTGGGGAGCAGGATATGGAATCCGGCAAACAGCAGGCCATTTGCCGCAGTCAAAGCAATGAAATCTCGGGACCAAAGTTTTTCTGTTGTCATGAAGACGACCACTCCTTTTCAATATGAATATTAACTAGTTAATTTACGTTGCGTTAACTAGTTTAATCTATTTGGCGCACTTTGTCAAAGGATAAATGTTGACATATCCCTGGCTGGAGTGCGTGGGTGTTCAGAAATAGCGCTGCCGGATGGCGTGGATGGCTTCATCGAGGCTGCTCGGGCGGAAGTGGATGCCGTAGCCGACGAAGATCGGCGGCGTGGCGAAGCGCGGCAGGAGCTTGACGGCGATACGCCCGCCGAGGTCGTAGAAGAAGATGTTGTAGCTCTGCGTCTGGCTGCCGAAGTGATGCGTGAGGAAGTCGACGATGATCTGGATGAAGTCTGCCGTCGTGTCGATGGCAGCTGACGTGAGCTTCTTTGGCAGGATGTTGAACTCCCAGAAGCCGATGCGCGGCACGTCGGAGACATTGAGGATGACGCCGTCGCGCTCATGGATGGCGGGGCCCCGGAATTCTTCGGGGTGGCAGAGCAGCTCCTTCTTCACGTGTGGAAGGCCGACGAGCTGCATGTGGGGGTGGCGGATGGTGCCGCCGGAGAGCGGTCCGTAGTTCTTGAAGAAGAGCACGGCCTCATAGCGGCCGCTTTCTCTGAGCTCCTGCCACATGCGGAGCCCGAAGCGGATGAGCGCGTGCATGTGCTCCTTCGTGTAGGCGGGCATGTCGCTCTTGCATTCGCGCCCCTCGATGAGCACGAACTGGTCGGCGCCTTCAATGACATTGTATTTGTTGCGCAGGAAGATCATGTCGCCCTCCGTTGCGATGACATCCGTCAGGTTCGCGCGGTCGCAGAACGGGCAGGCCTGCTCGCGGTGGCGTATTGTTTCGGGTTTATGGCGGGCTGCGCTGACGTCGAAGCCCATGAGATTGATGTCCATGCTGCTTTCCTCTCTATATTTGTCAAGAAACTACTGGATTGATTCGTCCAATAATGATATAATCTCAATGTTGAGTACCATTATAGCGGTATACGGACGTTTTTGCAATTTGAGAGAGGCGGGGGAACCTGCCTTTCTTCTTTCCTAGTTCCAGCTGGTTCCAGCAGTTTTCGCAAATCTATGCACGTAGGCGGTGTTTTCCATTAGCAAGCAAGATGTAGAGGCAAATGTGCAGTCGGTGCAGCAGCCTCAGAAGTCCCCGGAAGCGGGGAAGAAGTCCAGCAAGGGAGAGTCCTTCCTCAAGGGCACGTTCATCCTGACGATTGCCGGCTTTGTCGTCAAGGTCATCGGCTCCCTCAACTGGATCTTCGTATCGCGTATCCTCGGCGGTGAGGGTATCGGCCTTTACCAGATGGCCTTCCCAATCTATTTCTTCGCGATGACGGTCTCACAGGCCGGCGTGCCGGTGGCCATCTCCATCATCACGGCGGAGCGCGTGGCGCTCAAGGATATCTATGGCGCCAAGCGCGTCTTCCGCATCTCGATGGGACTGATGCTCGTCACGGGCCTTTTATTCTCCATCCTGACGTATTTCGCAGCGGACTGGCTCATCGAGTGGCACTTCATCCGCGATGCGCGCGCGTACCTCTCGATGGTCGTGCTCGCGCCGACGGTATTCTTCGTGACCTTCCTCGCGGCTTCGCGCGGCTACCTGCAGGGCTGGCAGCGCATGACGCCGACGGCCGTCTCGCAGATTGTGGAGCAGATCTTCCGCGTCATCACGATGATCCTCCTCGCGCAGCTCTTCCTGCCCTGGGGACTCGAGTACGCTTCGGCCGGCGCTTCGCTCGGCGCACTCGTCGGCGCGGTCACGGGCCTCATCGTGCTCGTCTACTACCACTGGAAGCTCGACCGCGATATCGAGCGCGACTACGGCCACGACATAAAGCCCTTGCCGGGCACGGAGCACGAGTCCATCCTCAAGATCATGCGCCGCATCTTCATGTTGTCGCTGCCAGTCTCGGCGGCGAGCATCATGCTGCCGGTCGTCTCGAACCTCGACCTCATGATTGTGCCGCAGCGTCTCGAGGTCGCGGGCTACAGCGTCAATGAGGCGACGGAGCTCTTCGGTTACCTGACTGGCATGGCGGTGCCGCTCGTCAATCTCTCGTGCATCATCACGGCTTCGATGGCCATGAGCATCGTGCCGGCCATCTCGGAGGCGCGGGCCCTGCGCGACATGAAGCGCGTCTACAATCAGACAGCGGCTTCGGTGCGCATCTCGAACTTTGTTTGCTTCCCGGCCTTTGTCATCGTCTTCGTGCTCGCGACGCCAATCTCGTCGCTCATCTACAATGCGCCGGGCGCCGGCCCGGCCGTCATGATCTCGGCCTTCAGCATCGTGCTGCTCGGCCTGCATCAGGTCTCGACAGGCATCCTGCAGGGCCTTGGCCATCCGACCATCCCGATGGTCAACATGATCCTCGCGGCGGCCGCTAAAGTCATCCTCAACTGGGAACTCACCGCTCTGCCGTGGCTCGGTATCATGGGTGCGGCCTGGGCGACGGCGGCGGACATGGGTGTCGCAGCCATCATCAACCTGTTCTTCATCTACAAGTTCATCGGTTACCGCATGGAGATTCCGCAGCTCTTGAAAACGCTGTTTGCCGCGGCAGTCATGGCGGTCGCCGTCTACTTCTTCTATGACTGGACGATGGCCTGGTGGAATATCGGTGCCATCTCGACGTTCGGCGCGGTGTTCTTCGGCTGCTTTGTCTACATCGCGGTCATGCTGCTCGTCGGCGGCCTGCTCGAGGATGACCTCGCACGCATGCCGATGATCGGCCGCATCGGCATCCGCATCCTGCGCCGCATCGGCGTATTCAAATCGTGAGAATATCATTTCGGAATAGATAGGGGGAACGCATCTTGAAGAAGCTCGTGCTCTTCTACAATCCTGTTTCAGGGCATGCGGCGTTCAAGAATAAGCTCGACTGGATGGTCGAGGCTTTTCAGCGCCGCGGCATCCTCGTCGTCTTTTACCGCACGCGCAAGGAGGGCAATGAGGCCTTCATCCCGTTCGTGCGCGAGGTGAATCCTGACGGCCTGCTCGTCGCAGGCGGCGACGGCACGGTCCATGAGATCGTCAACCTCATGATGAGGGGCCATCTCGACTTGCCGCTCGGCATCATCGGCAGCGGCACGTCGAATGACTTTGCGACGTATCTCGGCGTCAATGCGGACCTTGAGGCGTACCTCGATACCATCGTCTCGGGCCGCTCGCGCCGCGTGGACCTCGGTCTCGTGGACGGCACGTACTTCATCAATGTCGCGAGCGGCGGCGCGATGGCCTGCATCGCGCACGAGGTCAATGTGCGCATCAAGAATTCGCTCGGCAAGATGGCGTACTACCTCAAGGGCATCGGGGATCTGCCGAAGTTCCGCTACTTTCCGCTCAAGATTGAGGCGGATGGGGCGCATTATGAGCTCGAGACGTTCCTCTTCGTCATCATCAATAGTCCGGTCGTCGGCAGCATGAAGAATGTGGCGCGCGGTGTGGCGGTCGATGACGGCAAGCTCGATCTGCTGTCAATCGGCAAGTGCAGCATCCCGAAGCTCATGAGCATCACGGCAGACCTCATCGCGGGCAAGCCGGTGTCGGAGCGGGAGAACGTGCTGCATGTGCAGGCGAAGTCGTTCCACATCGAGTCGGGCATCTCAGTCGAGAGCGACATCGACGGTGAGTGCGGGCCGATGTTGCCGCTGCGCATCGAGACCGTGCCGCGGGCAGTGGCGATTTACTGCTGAAACACACCTACAACTGCATATAAAAAGGCTGCGCATCATGGTTACGATCGATGCGCAGTCTTTTTCAGTATGGAATGGGTGTGCGTTCCGGCTTCAGCGTTCAGCCGAATGGTACCCCGGTATTATGCATCGTGATCATCGAGCTGGCCGAGGTAGTGGGCGACGAACTGCTGGGCGGTGCGGCCGCTGCGGCCGCTGTGGGTCATTTCCCAGCGGACGCCTGCGATGCGCAGTTCTTCTGGCGTCAGCTTGATGCCCTCTTTGCGCAGCATGTGGTCGATGATGGCGAGGTACTCTTTCTGGTCGGGAGCGTAGTACTGGATGATCAGGCCGAAGCGGTCGGAGAGGGAGATCGTCTCGTTCATGCTGTCGTCGCGGTAGACGTCGTCCTGGCTCTCGCTGCGGTCGCGCCAGCTCTCGCGGATAAGGTGGCGGCGGTTGGAGGTAGCGTAAATGAGGACGTTCTCGGGGCGCGATTCGACGCCGCCCTCGATGGCGGATTTGAGGTACTTGTACTCGGCATCGGATTCCTCGAAAGAGAGATCGTCGAGGAAGATGATGAAGCGCTTGCTGGCGAAGTAGCGCAGGGCGTCCATGATGTCGGGCAGGTGGCTGAGCTGGGGCTTGGTGAGCTGTAGGATGCGCAGGCCGCGGCTGTAGTAGACGTTGGCGAGGGCCTTGACGGCGGAAGACTTGCCGGTGCCGCGTGCGCCGACGAGCAGGACGTTGTTGGCGGGCTTGCGCTGGACGAAGGCTTCGGTATTGTCAATCAGCTGCTCTTTCTGGTGCGCGTAGCCGATGATGTCTTCCATCTGCATGGCCTCGAAGTGGCGGATGCCGATGAGGCGCTGGAGCTTCGCATCCCAGCGGAAGGCTTTGAAGGAGGCGATGTCGCCGTAGCCGAAGCTCTGGTAGTAGCGCAGCAGGGCCTCGGCGAAATTTTCGGCAGTGCGGGCGTTCTTGAGCAGCTCTTCGAGTGCGGTCGAGGCCTCTGTGTGGAGCGGCACGGTCGGCTTGTAGGCGTCGAGTAGCGTCAGGTCGAGGTAGAGGCTCGCTGGCTCAGTCAGGAAGGGCAGGAGCAGCGTGAGGTCGTGCAGGAAGGCCTGCTTGAGGCTCGTCCCGACGGGGCTGTCGTGCATCTCGATGGTCTGGGCAGCGAGGTTGGGGTCGTGCACGAGCAGGTAGATGATGTAGCTGCGCAGCAGGTTGCCGTGCAGGCCGACATCTTCAGCCGTCTCGATGATTTTCGCGGCGCACGGCCCTGTCTGGCGCTTGTCGCCGTCGAGCACGGCCATCAACGATTGGATGGCCGTGTCATCGAGCAGGCTGCGGCAGATCAGCAGTTTGTGCAGATTCGGGTATTCAGACATGGTAATTCCTCCTGATAAAATGCATGTGTTAGTGAGATAGTCTCCTCATTATACTCTGTATCGGCATGATTGTAAACATGTAAACTGAGATTCAGGCATGTGAGGCGTTCGTGAGGAAGTGCGGTGAGCTGGTGAAATCGCTCTGCTTGAGGCTCGCGAGCGGCGCTTCTGCGGGCAAGGCCAGGGCGCGCAGTTCGGTGGCCTTGGTGTCGAGGGCGAGCATCGCCTGCAGCGGTGTCAGGCAGCCTTCGAGGCGCTGGCGGGAGTTGAGTGCGGCGCTGACCTTGGTGATGAGGGGGAGCGTGCTGCGCTTCTTGATCTCGTGCAGGAGCTCGCGGCCTGTCTCGTCAAAGGTGAGCACGCGCGCGTATAGAGGGCCTGTCTCATCGGCGGTACGGGCAGCATGCTCCGTCGAACCGAGCAGCAGATGCGGGATGATGCGGCTGATACGGCTCGCGGGATAGCGGCTGGTGACCATCTTGGCGAGGAGTCCTGCAAGTGAACGGCTCTGTGCGCTTTTGGCGAGCAGCCGGTTCGCAAGCCCTTCCTGCAGGCCGAAGACCGCCTTGAGTTCGCCTTCCTGCATCGTCAGCAGCCGCGCGAGCAGGGGGGCAAAGAGACGCTCCGTCGAGGCAATCTCCGCGGGGCACGCCTGACGGATGGCAGCGTACGTCGCCTCGGGCAGGGACTCCTCCAGTGCCGCGAAGTCGGGCTGCGCTTTTGCGAGCTCTCTGCGGATAGCCGAGGCGCTGGCAAAGTGGCCGAGTGACGGCGCATGGTAGCCCGCGCCGCGCCGCGCGACTAGCAGCGGCTCGATGCCCGGTGCATAGTGCTGCAGTGCGCGCAGGTACTCGATGGCGAGGATGTTGTTGGGCTGTCGCAGAAGATCCGCCGCAAGGCCGCTCTCCTGCGCTAAGATCGCAGTCAGGGCCTTTGCGTATGAAGCGCCTGCGCGCAGGGCTTCATGGAGCTTTGCCTGCGTCTCTGGTGCGTCGATGGCGCGGGCTGCTGTCATGAGCGGCGTGAGTTCGGGGCATTCCGCGCCAAAGGAAAGCGTCTCGACACAGCCGAGCCCATGCAGCAGACGCACGCCGCCGCGCGCGAAGTCCTGGGCACTGCGGCAGGCGAAGAGGAAGGGGAGCTCTAAGACGAGCTGACAGCCGCCGCGCACGGCGAGGGCCGCACGCTGCCACTTGTCCAAGACCGTTGCTTCGCCGCGCTGTGTGAAGCTGCCGCTCATTACCGCGACGATAGCCGCATCATCGTCAAAGCGGGAGCGCACGGATTCGCGGATGGCACGGAGCTGATAGGCGTGGCCCTGATGGAAGGGATTGTATTCGGCGATGATGCCAACGACATGCATAAGGAAGAGCTCCTTTCGTGTGATAACTAGATACGAATGTATGGCATGTACCACGATCGATTCGATGTATGAGGTACTTGCGACAAGGGCCGGAACATATCCCCCCGCTCCCTTGCTGATGCACCGAGCCCCCAAGAATCAGCGGTGGGAATCATTTATTATACAGACGTTTGCTGGATTCTTTATCTAGTCTAGCAGAAGCCCCCTTCCGCGTCCAATCTGTTTGGGCTTTTCCTGCGGATATGGTATACTAGGATATACGGGCAGTCATCGGGCTGTCTTTTTCATAGAAGGGAATCGGCTTGACCGATGTGTATAGATACGAAAGAAGAGAAGAAAGGATATGATAACAGAATGACGAAAAAGAAGGTAGTCGTCGCGATGAGCGGCGGTGTGGACAGCTCGCTTACGGCGGCGCTGCTCAAGGAGCAGGGCTATGAGGCCATCGGTGTGACGATGCGCCTGTCGGAGGAGAGCCGTGATTTTGATGAGAATGACCGCGGCTGCTGCAGTCTCAGCAGTGTTGACGACGCGCGCCGCGTGGCGGAGATCATCGGCATCCCGCACTATGTCATGAATTTCAAGGAGATGTTCCAGGAGAAGGTTATCGACTACTTCCTGGCGGACTACGCGAAGGGATGGACGCCGAATCCTTGCATCGCCTGCAACCGCTATGTCAAGTTCGAAGGCCTCCTGCAGAAGGCGATGGAGCTCGGCGCGGAATACGTTGCGACGGGGCACTATGCGCGCATCGGGCAGGATGAGACGGGCCGCTATGTGCTCAAGAAGGGCATCGACACACACAAGGACCAGTCGTACGCGCTCTACCACCTCAACCAGCAATCGCTTGCGCACTTCCTGATGCCGCTCGGCGACTACACGAAGGTGGAGACGCGCGAGCTGGCGGAGCGCTACAAGCTGCCCGTCGCCCACAAGCCGGACAGCCAAGAGATCTGCTTTGTGCCGCATGATGACTACAAGGCATACCTGCGCGCGAAGAACCCCGCCTGCCTGCATCCGGGCGACATCGTCGACACGGAAGGCCATGTGCTCGGCCATCACGAGGGCGTGCCGCTCTACACGATCGGCCAGCGCAAGGGACTCGGCATCGCGCATCCGGAGCCGCTCTACGTCGTGGACCTCGACATGGCGCATGACCGCGTCATCGTCGGCGGAGCAAAGGATGTCTATGCGGACGGCCTCATAGCGGGCGACCTCAACTGGATTGCCATCGATGCACTCGATGCGCCCATCGCGGTCACGGCCAAGGTACGCTACGGCCGTCGCGAAGGCCGCGCGCATGTCGAGCCGCTTGCGGGTGGCAAAGTGAAGGTTCGCTTTGAAGAGCCGCAGCGCGCGGTGACGCCGGGGCAGTCGGTCGTCTTCTACGACGGCGATACGGTCGTTGGCGGCGGCATCATCGAGAAGGCACTGCGGAAGGGGGAAGAGGTATGACACTGGAATCCAGCAATACGACGGTCGGCATCCTCTACGACATTGAGAATGCGCCGTTTGAGATGCTCAACTACACACTCGGCAAGGCGCGCCGATTCCAGCCGTGCCGCACGATCGTGATCTCGGATTGGGAGGAGCGCCCCGAACAGAAGCGCTGGGAGAAGCTCCTACGCCGTCCGGGCTTCACGTTCCGCCAGATCAGCAGGACCTTCCTCGGCAAGAACTCGCTGGACTCGGCCCTCTACGATTCGGCAAAACTGCTCTACGAAGAGGGCGTGCGTCGCTACTTCATCATCACGACGGACTCGGATTTCGTGCGCATCGCGCAGATGCTCAACTCGAAGGAGAAGTCCTATATCATCGGTGTTGGCACGAAGCAGGCCAGTGAGACATTGCGCAATGCCTACGATGAATTCATCGTGTATCCAGCGGAGGAGAAAGAGACTGTGAGAAAGAAACACGCGCGCAAGGGCGCAGAGGCGGGCGAGAAGGCTGAAGTGGCTCTCGAGCAGACTGATACCAAGAAAGCCGAGTCGAAAAAGGATGCCAAGTCCAAGAAGGCCAAGGCAAATAAAGCCGAGAAGAACGAGAAGGAAAAAGCGGTGAAAGCCGAGAAGCAGGAAAAAGCGGCCAAGGCCGCAAAAGCTGCAAAAGAGACGAAGAATGCAAAAGAGGTAAAAGAAGCAAAGGAGGCAAAGCCTGCCAAGGCTGCCAAACAGGTGAAAGCCGCAAAACCGGCCAAGAATGCGAAGCCGGGCAAAGCGGTGAAAGCCGAGAGCGCCGAGAAAGCAGAGCAGGCCAATCATCAGGAAGCTGCGACTGCACCGGTGCCATCTCCTGCGGTCCAGCATGAGCACAAGAGCAAGGCGGCCGCACTGCCGGAAGGCACGTTTGCCGTGCGCCTGCCGAAGACGCTTCGCAAGCAGCTCGAAGCGCGCATGCAGGAAGAGGAAGTCACGATGGATGAACTCATCACGTATCTTTTGACGCGCGGTCTCTCCCGATGATAGCGATGACAGATGGACAATGATTGATGGAAAGGATATATACAAATGAAACGAGAAGAACTGGTCCTGTTCTACCAATTCCGTGATGACGAGAAGCTCGCGCTCGCACAGAAGACGCTGCACCGCCTCGGCATACACACAAAAGTGCTGCCGGAAGAGGCGTGGCGCGAGAAGATCGGCTATTTGCTGGGCCTCAAGGGCTTCCGCGCGGCCAATCCAGAGGATTACGAAGGCGACCCGTTCGTCTTCCCGCATGAGGTCATGGTCCTGCAGCACATCCGCAACAAGCGACTCGACGCCGTTCTCAAGGCACTCAAGGATGCCGGTGTGCCGCAGGTCCACTACAAGTCGGTCGTCACGCCGTTCAACACGCTCTGGACACTGCGCCGCCTTTGCGAGACGATGCAGAAGGAGCATGCGGCGATGATCGAGATGGAAGAAGTGAAGGAAAAGAAGAAGCAGGAGGCTGCAGGCGACGGCGATGAATGACACGGAACGCGATCTGAGCAAGGGCGCAGGCGGGAAGCCGGAGAGACCCGGTGCGGCGGGAAAAGCTGAACCAGTGGATCGGACAGCAAGCCGTGGCCGCACGGCCTCGCTCGACAAGACAGCGCGCCTCGACGATACGCAGGAGTTGCCACCTGACCTTGCAGCTTCGGCAGCGACTGAGGAAGAGCCCATCCAACAGCCCTTCCCGCAGGCGGGCGGATCTGCAGCTGGCGGCGATGTGCGCGAGCTCGCACCCGACAAGGATCTGCAGGAACAGGCAAAGAAGCAAGCAGAGGCCAGGAAAAAACAGCAGAGCTGGCCCGTGCGCCACAAGAAGGCGCTGCTGCTCGGCGTCGGCTTCCTCATCGCTGTTTTCATCGGCTTTGCGCTCGCTGGCTATCACCAGGACCAGGCCGACCTCCAGAACAACGAGCGCCAGCATCAGGAACAGCAGATGCAGGAGCGCGCACAGAAGCTCGATGCACAGGAAAGCGACCTGCAGAAACAGCGCCAGGCTCTCGAGGCCAAGAAGAAGGCGCTCGAAGAGAAACAGCGCAGTCTCGAGCGTGAGCAGGGCCGCATTGAAGGGCGCGGTCAGGCCCTGCAGGACAGCGCCGATGGTGAATCGGGTGTCCAGAAGTTCCTCGACAAGGTGACAGGGCAGGCAGAGAAGAAGCAGAAGGCCGCAGAGGAGAACCGGCGGCAGGGTGCTGATGCCGCCGCATCAGCTGCCAGTGTGCAGCAATCCCTCGACGATGCCCAGTCGATGCTCGACGACGTCCAGCAGAAGCTCGACGATGTGCAGTCCATGAAGAATGAGGCTGGCAGGGTCAAGGACAAGGCGGCGAGTGCGTATGCGGAAAACAAGGACACGATCGACACTGTGCTCTCCTATGCCAAGGAGGGCGCCGCGATGCTCGGCAACCTGCTGCTCCCGTGAGCCTGTGACAATGCGATACAGGTGTTGTGCAGGCATACTGGATAGAAAGGAAATGTGAAAGTGAAGATGAAGATTTGGAAACGCGTAGGCTGCCTCGCACTTGCAGCCGCGGCGATGCTTGCAGTCGCTGGCTGCGGCACGGGCAGCCAGTCGGCCGGCTCGGGTAAGATGCAGGAGCTTTCCATCGGCCTGATGCCGGATACGGACTCCCTGCCATTCCTGATTGCCGAAGAGAAGGGTTACTTTGCAGACGAAGGCGTCAAGGTCAATCTCAAGCCGTTCAAGAGCGCGATGGATCGTGATTCTGCCATGCAGAGCGGCCATCTCGACGGTGCTGTCTCCGACATGCTTGCCGCTGCCTTTGCCAAGGACGGCGGTTTCGATGTCAAGGTCACATCCTCGACGGACGGCAGCTACAAGCTCATCGCCGGCAAGGCAGAGCCCGCCGCAGATGTCAAGGGCCTGCGTGGCAAGGATGTCAGCGTCTCGCGCAATACGATCATCGAGTACGTGACGGACGAGATCCTCGCGAAGGATGGCCTGAAGGGCGATGACATCAACAAGGTCATCATCCCGCAGATCCCGACGCGCCTCGAGATGCTGCAGAACGGCAAACTCGCTGCCGCAACGCTGCCTGAGCCGATGGCCAGTATCGCCATCTATAATGGCGGCCGCCTCCTCAAGAGCTCCGATGACCTCGGCATCAACCCGGGCGTCATCCTCTTCACGGATAAGGCCACCAAGGACAAGCAGAAAGAGATCCAGGCGATGTACCGCGCCTACAACCGTGCCGTCGATTACCTCAACAATGCGCCGCGTGAGGAATACATTGACTTCGTCATCGAGAAGGCCGGTTTCCCGCCTGCCGCCAAAGAGGCACTGAAACTGCCGACGTACCACAAGGCAGCACTGCCGAAGGAGCAGGACGTGACGGACTGCATCAAGTGGCTCAACGACAAAGATTTGGTAAAGGAGACGTACGGGTATGATGACCTCGTCATCAATCTGCTCGGCGAATGAAATGGCATATGAATCCAACTGACATGATTGCATTCGACCACCTGACGGTGCGCTACCGGAGTGCAGAGTGCGCTGCAGCTGCTGCGATTGCCGATGTCAGCCTGACCGTTCCGCAAGGAACGGTTTGTGCTATCATCGGCCCTTCAGGCTGTGGCAAGTCGACGCTCCTGCGGGCAGTGGCGGGGCTCGTGCGGCCTGAGGGCGGCTGCGTGAAGATTGCAGGCGGCAAGGCGGACCCGAAGAAGTACCGCATCGGCTTCATGCCGCAGAACTACGGCCTGCTGCCGTGGCAGACAGTGCGCGAGAACATCGTGCTGGGCTGCCGCATCCGCCACGACTGGCACGCGGGCCGCGAGGAGGATGAAGCGAGGCTGGCGCGGCTCATGGCAGCACTCCACATCGAAGGGCTCGCCACGCGCTACCCGCATGAGCTCAGCGGCGGCCAGCAGCAGCGCGTGAGCCTCGCACGCTCTTTCCTGCTGCAGCCGGACATCCTGCTGATGGACGAGCCCTTCTCAGCGCTCGATGCCATCACGCGCGAGGAGATGCAGGATGTTTTCCTAGCGCTCTGGCAGGAGCAGCATGTCACGACGCTGCTCGTCACGCATTACGTCGAGGAGGCGCTCTACCTCGGGCAGAAGATCGCGCTGATGGCGGCAGATCCAGGCCGCATCGCTCGCGTCTTCGACAATTCGCTCGGCGGTTGCCCGGAAAAGCGCGGCAGCCGGGAATTCTTTGAGATGAGCCGTGCCCTGCGCGAAGAGATACGGGGCATCAGCGCACAGCATGCAGGAGAGGGGGCGGCGTCATGAAGGGCATCTCGCACACCCTGCTCTCATACCTTACTGCAGCTGTCTTCCTGCTCGCAATCTGGTGGGGGCTCGCGCTGCTGCTCGAGCTGCCCATCGTGCCGACGCCCGATAAGGTGTTCGTGCGCTTGACAAACGTCTTCGCGCGCGACATCCTCGAGCACGCGGCCTACAGCCTCTGGCGCATTGCAGCAGGCCTCGGTTTGGCTGTCTGCATCGGCTATCCGCTCGGCGTCATCATGGGCTACTTCCGCCAGGCCGACCGCTTCCTGTCCCCGTTCGTCTACCTGACGTACCCCATCCCGAAGATCGCGCTGCTGCCAATCCTCATGCTGCTCGCCGGTGTCGGCGAGCTATCGAAAATCCTCATGATCTTCCTGATCATCGTCTTCCAGGTCGTCGTGGCGGTGCGCGACGCCATCCGCACGCTGCCGGAGGAGCGCTATTATCCGCTCTACTCGCTCGGCGCCTCGCTTGGCCAGATCTTCCGTTTCGTCATCCTGCCGGCCTCCCTGCCGAAGTTCATCACGGCCATCCGCGTCGCGATGGCGACGGCCGTCTCTGTGCTGTTCTTCACGGAGACGTTCGGCACGCAGTACGGCATGGGCTACTACATCATGGATGCCTGGCTGCGCGTCAACTACTTGGAGATGTACGCGGGCATCCTCGTCCTCAGCGTCATGGGCCTCCTGCTCTTCGGCATCATCGATTGCTTTGAGCATGTGGCTTGCCGCTGGCAGCGGAAGTGAGGCGCTTGGCTTGAAGAAATTTGTTTTTGTGGTGCTCATGCTGATCGTCGGCGCGGGCTGGGCCGGCTTCCATGCGCCTGAACTCTTGCCGCAGGCGCAGCGGTTGGCAGATGATGCGTTGAGTCACTTCGAGCGCGATGACGGGGCCATCCACGTCGAGGGCAGCGGCGCGGCCCTGCCGGATGTCAAGAAGGCGGCTTCTGCCTTTGACGGACTGACACAGGAAAAACTCAGCGCCGTGCGCCATCATTCTGTCCGCGTATTCGTGGCCGCTTCCGATGCGGATTACCGCCGCATCCTCAAGGAAGAGTTCTCGCTCTCCGACGAGGAGGCGCAGGAGGTCGCCGCCATCTCGGGCGGCTGGTCGGGTGGGCGCCTGCATGTCACGGCGGTCAACGCGAAGGCCGGCGTCATGGACAGCCATAGCGACCGCTATGCGACGACGGCGCACGAGCTCTTCCACCAGCTCCAGTACGAGATGAGCCACGGGCGCGACACCGACAAGACGGCCTTGTTCTGGCTCGAGGAGGGCTCTGCCGACTACGTCGGCGCCATGATGGCCGAGCATCTCGGCGGCCGCAAGCTCGCGCGTTGGCAGAATGATGTGCTCGACGATCTCTTGGGCGCGCCGCACGCCGCGCGCCCCGACCAGCTCATCCACCTGGAATTTGCCGAGCGCAAGGCCATCATGGCAAAGGAATACCACGCCTATGAGATGGCCGACATGATGACCGTGCAGCTGCTTGCGCGCTTCCCCGAAGAGCAGCGCGGCCAGAGACTCGCTGCCTACTTCACCGCTCTCGGTGAGGGAAAGTCAGGGGAGGAGGCGTTTGCGCAGACTTTCGGCCTGACACTCGACGATTTCCTCCAGGAGTTTGCCGCCTGGTGGCAGGCGCAGAAGAGCGAGCCGGCCAAGATACAGATCGAGGCATGCGAGGGCGTGACCGACGGTCAGGTCGACTCCTACGCCGCCGAGGCCGAGGCCGTGCAGTCGCTCTTGCAGCGCCGCTTCGGCCAGACGCTGCGCGGCAGCTACACGCTCGTGCTCGCGAATGGCAAGGACGACCTCGCGCGGGCCGTTAGCGACTACTCTGACATGACGCCCGCCGAGGCGAAGAAGACGGTCGGCGAGAGCCTCTGGCTCGAGAATGGCAGCACGCTCTTCCTCGACACGGCGGCACTCGACTCCGAGCGCCAGCAGATCTTCAGCATGGGCGTCATGCTCACGCGCGTCATGGAGGCACAGGCCATGGGCGGCACCGAGAAGGAAGTCGCCTGGCTCGCGCGCGGCGCAGCCTACCTTATCGGCACCCTGCGCCTCGAAGAAGAGGGCCTCGGCAGTCTCGCCGACTACCGCCGCACCTGGTACAGCGTGCTGCAGGAGAAGGGCAGCTTCCCCGATGCCGCCAGCCTGACCACGCCGCAGGCCTACGAGCAGGCCATCGCTTCCTTCGGCGATGAATCGTGCTCTATCGTCGCCGAGCTCGCCGCCGACGACCTCTTCGCGCGTCGCGGCTGGGGCAGCTTCGTCAAGTGGATGCGTGCCGCAAACCTCGCCGACGGCGACGGCGAGAAGGCCTTCCAGAGCGTCTACGGGACGAGCCCTGCAGCCTATGCTTCCTCAGCGTCCGCGCGCCTGCTGCGCGAGATGAACAGAGAAAGCAGCATGTATACACGATGAGCCCCTTTACAAATGAAAAAGACTATGATAACATAAGAGTCGTTCAAGCGAGTGCGCTTGTACGAGACGAATAGTCATATGGCAATGGCGCCATGCAGAGGTGATACTTCCGATTCGTATGATCCGGATGTTTTTTTCTGCATGGCTTTTTTGTTGCTCAATTTTTAAAAGGGTGGTATAAACATGGACGAGTTACTTTATGTGATTCCTGCAAACTCCGAAAAAGAAGAAATCCTGAACACGCTCAAAGCACATCCCGAGATCAAGTTCGTTTCGCTGGTCGGCATCGACATGGCCGGTAACGATACGGATGAGAAGATCCCGATGCGCATCTTCCTCAAGGATATCGATGAGTTCTATGCTGGCACGGCTGTCCAGACGGATGGTTCCTCCGTCGTGCTGACGGGCATTGCCACCCTGAACAACGCAAAAGTCGATATGCCGGTCGATCCTTCCGTCAACTGGTTCGTCGACTACAACATGGAGAACTACGACGAGGAGACGGGTAAGCCAATCGGCACGCTGCGCATCCCGTCCTTCCTGATTCACGAGGGCAAGCGCGTCGATTCGCGTGCCGTCCTCGCTGACACGCTCGCTTACGTCAAGAAAGAGCTGCTGGCCCTCTTCAAGGCACATCCGCAGATCTCCGGCATCGAGAGCGTCAACGGCACGGATGTCACGGACATCCAGTTCACCTCCGCTACGGAGCTCGAGTTCTGGGTCAAGACGCCGCTCGAAGATGCTGCCATCGAAGAGATGTCCGCTTCGCAGGTCCTGCAGGAGCAGTACTGGGAGCGCACGCACGGCATCGTCCGCACGGCCATGGAGCAGTGCCTGCTCGTGCTCGACAAATACGGCTTCAAAGTCGAGATGGGCCACAAGGAAGTCGGCGGTCTCAAAGCACAGATCGATGAGAGCGGCCGCATGACGCACGTCTGCGAGCAGCTCGAGATCGACTGGCGCTTCGCCGATGCCCTGCAGGCTGCCGACAACGAGCTCTTCGTCCGCACGATTGTCCGCGAAGTCTTCCGCGGCATGGGCCTCGAAGTCAACTTCAAGGCAAAGCCGATGATCGGCCTGGCTGGCAACGGCGAGCACACGCACATCGGCATGGCTGCCATCACGAAAGACGGCAAGCTCCACAACCTCTTCACGGCTGACGACCAGAAGAAAGACTTCATGAGCGCCATCGGCTATGGCTCCCTCATGGGCCTGCTCAAGAACTACGAGGTCATCAACCCGTTCGTCTCCGCTACGAACGACTCCCTCAACCGCCTCAAACCGGGCTTCGAGGCTCCGGTCTGCGTCGTCACGTCCCTCGGCCATACGCCGGAGATCCCGTCGCGTAACCGCACGATCCTCGCCGGCCTGATCCGCGATCTCAGCAACCCGTATGCAACGCGCTTTGAGCTGCGTGCATGTAACCCGTACACGAATACGTACCTCGTCCTCGCAGCCATCTACTCGGCTTGCCTTGACGGTGTCAAGGCCTGCGCTACGCATACGACGGCAGAATGCCTCGCCGAGATCTCCAAGGATGCCGGTGAAGAGGGCTTCTACCTCGAGAAAGACCGCGCATACCGCAGTGAAGACGATGTCTTCGAAGACTACACGGAAGAAGAGCGCACGCGCCTCTTCGGTGCTCCGCCAGCTACGGTCTGGGAGAACATGCAGAACTTCGAGAACTACCCGGCAAAGCTCGCCGTCATCACGGCTGGCGGCGCACTGCGTGACCAGATCATCGAAGCCTTCCGCGCTGGTGCTCTGACGCGCTGGAAGACCGAGCTCATCGCCCGCATCATCCCGGAGAACCGCGACATCGTCCGCGCAGCCAAGGAAGCCAAGACGGACTTCGTCACCGACCTCGATTCCTACAACTGGAACAAGATCAACGGCATCCGCAGCTACCTCGCCAAGGACAGCATCGATGAGAAGTCCCTCTTCACGCTCCTCATCAACGCCCTCAACGATGGCGATTACGCAACGGCATCCGGCCTGCAGGTCGAGATGTACGACAAAGTCGAAGAGCTCAAGAGCCTCTACGACTCCTACGTCAAGAACATGATCTGATTGCCTAAGGCAGTCTGACAATAAAAAGGCACCGCTTCGGCGGTGCCTTTTTGTATGGAACACCCAAACGTGGCAGGATTCTTTAGATAGATGGCGAAATTAAATCTTAGTTGATTCTAATGCAGGATACTCTGCCAGAGATTTGGTGTTATGGAGAAGTGGGGCTGCACCGATGGACATATTCAACAATACAACAAAGGTCGTGAAAGATGACCTGACCAAGAAAATCAAGACTGGTAGTAAAGTCGTGATAGCAGCGGCTAGTTTTTCTCTCTATGCGTATCAAGCGCTCAAGGACGAATTAGAAAAATGCGACAGCTTTCGCTTTATCTTCATGTCACCTACTTTTGTAGCCGAAAAGACCCCGAAGGAGAGAAAGGAATTCTATATTTCGCGCTTGCATCGTGAAAAGAGCCTATATGGTACGGAATTTGAAGTCCGTCTTCGAAATGAACTCAAGCAGAAGGCTGTGGCGAAGGAGTGCGCACAATGGATGCAGCGGAAAGCTGCTTTCCGTACAAATGTGACACGAGAGGGAATGAACAACTTTCTCGTAGTAGATAATCCAGAAGACTGCTATACATACTTGCCCATGAATTCCTTTACGACGGTTGAGCTTGGGTGTGAGCGTGGCAAGAATATCAGCAATATGGTGACGCGTTTTGAAAGCCCCTCTAGTAGGGAGTTCCTGCAACTGTTTGACAGTATCTGGGATGACAAGGAAAAGTTGCAGGATGTCACTCAGGATGTCATCAATATGATTAATACAGTCTATCAAGAAAATTCTCCTGAATTAATTTACTTTATGACTCTTTATAACATTTTCAATGAGTTCCTTGAGGATATCTCTGAGGATGTCCTGCCTAATGAAGCGACTGGCTTTCAGGACAGCATCATATGGCATAAGCTCTATCATTTCCAAAAGGATGCAGCACTGGGCATCATCAATAAGCTGGAGCAATACAACGGCTGTATCTTAGCCGATAGCGTAGGACTGGGCAAGACTTTTACGGCACTGGCGGTTATCAAGTATTATGAAGGACGAAATAAGAACGTATTGGTGCTCTGCCCAAAGAAACTTTCGGAGAACTGGATGACGTATCGCGGCAATTTGGTGAACAATCCCTTGGCGGCAGATCGCTTTCGCTATGATGTGCTCTACCATACGGACCTTTCGCGAGATAGTGGTATGACTGCTATTGGCCTGCCGATTGATCGTATCAATTGGGGTAATTACGACCTGATCGTCATCGATGAATCTCATAACTTCCGGAATGGCAATGGTACGGATACGCATGGCGGCGAAAAAGAAAATCGCTATATGCGCCTGATGAATCGAGCAATCAAACCTGGCGTCCGTACAAAGGTACTGATGCTGTCGGCTACGCCTGTAAACAATCGGTTCTATGACTTGCGCAACCAACTGGCACTGGCCTATGAAGGCAACCCGCAGGAAATCAATGAAAAGCTCGATACAAAATCAGATATCGATACAATTTTTCGCAATGCGCAGAAGGTCTATAACTCTTGGTGCAAGTTGCCTGAGCCATCACGGACAACGCAGACATTGCTGTCCCAGTTGGATTTTGACTTCTTCGAGATACTCGATTCTGTCACGATTGCCAGATCGCGTCACCATATCCAGATGTATTACGATACCAAGGATATAGGCTCATTCCCAAAACGCAATAAGCCCATCTCACTTTATCCGAAGCTCACAGATCGAGAAGGAGCTATCAACTATAAAGAAGTTTATGAATGTTTATCCTCATTGCATCTCACGATTTACACACCGACACAGTTTATCCTGCCCAGCAAATTGTCGAAATACTTATCGGAAGAAGAGACGGAGAACTTCCGCAAGGGGCGTGAAGTTGGCATTCAGCGTCTCATGAGTATCAATCTCCTGAAACGCATGGAGAGCTCGGTGCACTCGTTCCTGCTCACGGTGCAGCGCGTCTATCAGTACATTCATGATACGTATGAAATCATTGAGCAGTTCAAGCGGGGTGGGACGGGGAGCTTGGAAGAAATGACGGACTTGTCCAAGACGGCCTTTGACTTTGATGGTGATGATCAGAATACAGACTTCTTTACGGTGGGGAAGAAGGTAAAGATTGATTTACGTGATATGGACTACGTTTCTTGGCAGCGTGATATGGAGGACGATTTGGAGACGCTGTTGCTCCTGATTGATATGGTAGAGGATATCACGCCGGAGTATGACTACAAATTGAACCAGCTGATTCGTGTCATAGCAGAGAAGGAACGGCATCCTATCAACCCCGGTAATAAAAAGGTCCTGATTTTTACTGCGTTTGCGGATACGGCTGAATACCTTTATGCCAACCTTGCCCCTCGAGCGAGCGAGCTCGGTCTCAATACAGCCCTTGTTACGGGCAGTGTTGACGGCCGGACAACGATACCGGGCTTCCGTGCTGAGATGAATCATGTGTTGACCTGCTTTTCACCGCAGTCAAAGGACCGCGATGTACTCTATCCAAAGGATAAGGACCATGATATCGATATCCTGGTAGGAACGGATTGCATATCGGAAGGTCAAAACTTGCAGGACTGCGATTACTGCATCAATTACGACATCCATTGGAATCCTGTGCGCATCATCCAGCGTTTTGGGCGCATCGACCGTATCGGCAGTAAGAACCGTGTCATCCAGCTGGTCAACTTCTGGCCAGATTTGACACTTGATGAATACATCAATCTCAAAGACCGGGTTGAGACGAGAATGCGCATTTCGGTCATGACCTCGACGGGGGATGATGACCTGATCAATACGGAAGAAAAGGGTGACCTTGCCTATCGAAAAGCACAGCTCAAGAAGCTCCAGGAAGAAGTCGTAGATCTTGAAGACATGACTTCGGGTGTTTCCATTGTGGATTTGGGCCTCAACGACTTTCGCATGGACCTTCTTGCTTACATGAAAGAACATCCGGACATCGACCATGTCCCGCTGGGCATTCATGCCGTAGCACATGGTGAGAAGCCCGGTGTGATATTCGTGCTCAAGAATGTCAATGCAGATATCAACATCCGGAACCAGAATCGTCTGCATCCATTCTATATGGTCTATGTTGGCATGGATGGTACGATCCTCACAACTCATCTGCAGCCTAAAGATATGTTGGATGAAATGCGTCATATCGCTAAAGGCAAGGGGATACCGGATCAGGCTTTGTGCCAGAGGTTCAATCGAGAAACGAAAGATGGCAAGAACATGAGTAAGGTGTCCAGATTGCTGGAAGCGGCTATTAGCTCCATTGTCGAAGCAAAGGCAGAAGAAGACATAGCTAGCTTCTTCTCAGCGGGTGAGACGACCTTCCAGTCAAGTGGATTCTCTGGCTTGGAAGATTTTGAGTTGATTTGCTTTATGGTGGTGAAATCATGATTGACTTCCCCGTATCTACGATTGTGCATCGTCGCTTGCCGAAAGAGGCTTTTTACAAGCACCTTCAGCTGTCGACGGCACTCAAGTCGCGCTTTGTTTCAGATGTCGGAGAGATATCTGTAGTAAACAGCCTGACCAAGAAAAATTTGAACTTGGAGAAAGAAACAGATACTAAAGAGATTTTGCTTCTTTCCATCATCTTGAAGAAGAGGGCATTCGATGGGAAGATTCTCGAGGTGATTGCTCGTCAGAATCCACACAAGCTGGTATTCTTGCTATCGTATGAGCAAGAGGTGCGATTGGCGGTCTATCACAAGAAGCTGTATTATTCTGCATGGATGCTAGAAGATGACATCGAACTCACCTTGTCTGGAGAGACGTTAGATGCAATCTGGGACGATCTTGTTCGCCAGATTGCGCTTCATTCACCATCGGTAGAGCAACGTACAGAATCACTCGAGCAACAGTTGAAAGATCAGGATGAGATTGACCGGTTGAATAAACTCATCAAAAAGACAGAAGCCGCTGCTTGGAAGGAAGTCCAACCGAAAAAGCGATTTGCCATATATACACGATTGCAGGAATATAAACAGAAATTGGAGGAACTTACACATGGAGAAGCTTAAGATGCATACACTAGATCTGGCAGAGGAGAACTACAAGAATTTGGCAGCATTGTTTCCGAACGCTGTGACGGAGACGATTGATGAAGCGGGAAATGTCGTTCGTGCGATTGATAAAGACGTCTTGATGCAGGAAATCAATACAATGGTCGTAGACGGTGACCAGCAGCGCTACCAGTTCACCTGGCCGGATAAGCGGAAGTCCGTCCTGCTAGCGAATCAGCCTATTGCCAAGACACTGCGGCTGGACAAAGAAAAGTCTGTCAGTCGTGATGGTACACTGGGGGGGGACATTGATAGTGAAAATATCTACATCGAGGGCGACAATCTCGATGCCCTGAAGCTTCTGCGGGAGACCTACCTCGGTAAGGTCAAGATGATTTACATCGATCCACCTTATAATACAGGCAATGACTTCATCTATGAAGATGACTTCTCACAAAGTGCTGCTGAATATGTGGATAATAGTGGACAGACCGATGATGAAGGCAATCGTATGGTGCAGAATAGCGAAAGCAATGGGCGATATCATACAGATTGGTTGAATATGATATATCCTCGGCTAAGATTAGCAAAGGATTTACTTGCAGCAGATGGGGTTATTTTTATTAGTATAGATAATTATGAATATGTAAATCTTTCTAAGATATGCAATGAAATATTTGGAGCAAGTAATTTTGTTGATTGCATAACCTGGAATACAAGAGTACCTAAAAATGATAACAAAGGATTAGGGAATATACATCAATATATTTTAACGTATGTAAAAGATGAATCATATAATAGACAGTTTGTTATGCAGAAAGATGGACTTGATGATATTTTCCAATTATGTCAAAAGATGAAAAAGAAAAATATTCCTATTCCAGAAGCGGAAGAAGCACTTAAATCTCTATATAAAAAGAAGGGTTATGATCGAGGAATTACTTTATACAATTCTTTAGATGATAATTATCAACCTTGGGGGAAAATTAATATGAGTTGGCCTAATAGTAATACATTTGGCCCAACTTATCAAGTTCTACATCCAATAACACATAAACCTATCAAAATACCGGATCGAGGTTGGAGATGGAAAAAGGAGACATTTAAACGTCATTTAAAAGGAAATGATATAATAAAAAGATATGATGGAAGCTATATTTGCGGTGATATATGGTTTGCAAAGGATGAAAATACGCAACCAAGTTCAATAAAATATTTAAAAGATGTTGGAAATATGCTTTTGAGGACGATTGTTAGTTTAAAGAGTGATGGCGGTGTGGAAATAGAACGTTTATTTGGAGGAAAAAGCCTTTTTCCTAATCCTAAGCCGACTTCTTTGATTGAGTTGTTGATTAATTCAATTGGAGAAAAGGATGGATTGTTTGTTGATTTTTTTTCTGGATCTGCAACTATGGCACATGCAATACTAAACCTTAATTCTAAAGATGGAGGAAAAAGAAGATTTATTTTGATACAGTTGCCAGAAGATATAAAACATGAATCACAAGCATATCAATCAGGATATGAAAATATTTGTAATATAGGTGAAGAACGTATTCGCCGTGCTGGTAAAAAGATAAAAGAAGAAACTAATGCGGATATTGATTACGGGTTCAGGTGTTTTAAAGTCGATTCCACCAATATGAAAGAGGTATACTATCGTCCAGCTGATGTGAGACAGTTATCACTGGATCAGTTGACAGACAACATCAAGGAAGATCGTACACCAGAAGACCTGCTATTCCAAGTCATGCTGGATCTTGGTGTGCTGCTTTCGTCTAAGATAGAAGAGCAGGAGATAGCCGGGAAGAGGGTGTTCTCTGTAGCAGATGGTTATCTGATGGCCTGCTTTGACAAAGATGTAACAGAAGATGTGGTGATGCAAATTGCTAAGTGCCATCCCTTCTATGCAGTATTTCGTGATAGTTCCATGGCAGATGACAGCGTAGCAGCGAATTTTGAGCAGATATTTGCGACGTATAGTCCAGAGACGGTAAGGAAGGTGCTTTGATATGGCAGAGATGAAATTCAAATTCACCATCCAAGACTATCAGACGCAGGCTGTGGGGAGTGTGGTTCGCGTTTTCAATGGTCAGCCATTTCAGGATAAGCTTACCTATCGTCGTGATACAGGCAGTCAAGTCCTTACGCCAACCCTTTTTGGCGGCAACTCTTCCAGTGATGCGCTTGATATGGGATTTGCCAATGCGCCAGTTGCGCTTGACTCGATGCAGCTTTTGCGAAATATCCAAGAAGTGCAGCGTGATGCCAATATCAAAGAGTCTTCGAATCTGGCAAAGCATATGGGAGCTTGCTCACTCGATGTTGAGATGGAGACCGGCACGGGCAAGACGTACGTTTACATCAAAACGATGTTTGAGCTGAATAAGCAGTATGGCTGGAGCAAGTTCATTGTGGTCGTTCCATCGATTGCTATCCGTGAGGGGGTGCAGAAAAGCTTCGAGACGATGCAAGATCACTTCATGGAGCAATATGGAAAGAAAGTTCGCTTTTTTGCTTACAATTCAAAAAGGCTGACGGATATCGATGATTTTAGCTCCAGCGATAATATATCGGTTATGATTATCAACGTTCAGGCATTTAATAGCTCTTTTAACAAAGCGAAGAACAAAGAGGGAAGAGGCGGCGATAAAGCAGCCCGTATCATTTTTTCGCCAAGAGATGAATTCGGTTCACGAGTCCCGATGGATGTTATAGCTGCTAATCGTCCGATTATCATCATGGATGAGCCACAGAAAATGGGTGGCAAGAAGACGCAAGATGCCCTGAAAGAATTCAATCCGTTGTTCATCTTGAACTATTCAGCTACACATAAAGAGCATCATGACCTTGTCTATGTACTCGATGCATTGGATGCCTATCAAATGAAATTAGTCAAGAAGATTGAAGTCAAGGGCTTTGAACTCAAGAATCTACGAGGTACAGATGGTTATCTATTTCTGGAGGATATCATTGTTTCACCGACGAAACCACCGATGGCCCGTTTGGAATTTGAGATTGGATACAACAAATCTATCAATCGTGAAACGCGTATGGTCGGTGTAGACGATGATCTCTATGCACTTTCTAAAGGGATGGAACAGTATCGCGATTATCATATTAATGAAGTCGATCCGATTCGTCGTATCGTGACATTCACGAATGGCGTAGAAATCCATACAGGTGATGTATTAGGCGATGTCAGTGAGCAGGATATTCGCCGCATCCAGATTCGCGAGACTATTCGCTCTCATTTTGAGAAGGAGAGCGAATTATTTAATCGAGGAATCAAGACATTATCACTGTTTTTTATCGATAAGGTAGAACATTATCGAAAGTATGATGAAGAAGGAAATGAAGTCAATTCGGAATTTGGCCGGATGTTTGAGGAAGAATATACGGCTATCTCAAATGAATATCTGACATTGGCGGATTCACCCTATCAACAATATCTTCGCAGTATTGAACCGGCGAGCACGCATGCTGGCTATTTCAGTATCGATAAGAAGGGTCATAAGGTTGACAGCACAATTAAACGTGGTACAGATGGTAGTGATGACGAATCTGCATATGAACTAATCTTGAAAGATAAGGAAAGGCTGCTGTCATTTAACAATCCAGTTCGCTTTATCTTTTCTCACTCTGCCTTACAAGAGGGGTGGGATAATCCGAATATATTCCAGATTTGTACCTTGAAGCATAGTGGCGATAGCCCAACGAAAAAGCGTCAGGAAGTAGGACGAGGTCTTCGACTCTGTGTCAATCAGAATGGTGACCGAATGGATGAGCATGTCCTGAAATCGGAAGTCCAAGATATCAATAAACTCACGGTTATTGCCAGTGAGGGATATGCAGAGTTTGTATCTGGCTTGCAAAATGGTATAAAAGACGACTTGTATGAACGACCGACAAAAGCGACAGCGGCGTACTTCGCTGGAAAGAAAATTAGAGTAGGAAAGGATATCGTTACCATCACTGATGACCAGGCAAATACGATATATTATTATTTGGCACGCAATGGCTACATCAATGAAGATGGCCAGGTGACTGATTCATATCGGAGCGATGCCGAGAACCATATGCTGAAACTACTTCCTGATAAAATAAGAGATATGGCAGAAGGCATCCATAAGTTGATACAGGGAATCTTTGATGAGCATGCTCTTGATGGTATCATCGAAGATGGCCATGCAACCAAGATACAGGAAAACAAGCTTAACGAGAATTTCTACAAGAAAGAATTCCAGAAGCTCTGGCATGCCATCAATCATAAATATAGTTACACGGTTCACTTTGATAGTGAGGAGTTAATCAGGAAGGCAGTTCAATACATCGATGCAAAACTATTTGTTTCATCGCTTCAATACACGGTCGTTAAGGGAACACAGGGGAAAGATTGGTCTGCTGATACAATCAAGTCGGGTACAGGTTTCTCTGCAGAAAAGAGTCATACCTATGACTTGAAGCGCGCTGAAACAAGTCAGGTTAAATACGATCTCATCGGTAAGATTGGCGCAGGGACGCATCTTACCAGAAAGACTGTAACGGCTATCTTGCAAAAAATATCTCCTGCTAAGTTTGCAATGTATCAGAGTAATCCGGAAGAATTCATTGCAAAGGTCATTCGCCTTATCAATGAACAAAAGGCAACAATGATCGTCGACGATATCACATACAATCAGACGGACGGGACCTATGATGCAGAAATTTTTACGGCAGAGAAGAATAAGGATTTCACCAAGGCGTATCGAGCCAAGAAGAATGTCCAAGACTACGTTTTTGCTGATGGCACCGCAGAGAAATCTGTTGAACGACGGTTTGCTGAGGATATGGATCTGGATGACAAGGTGGTGGTCTACGCCAAATTGCCGAGAGGCTTCCAGATTCCGACGCCAGTTGGTTACTATGCACCGGATTGGGCTATCGCTTTTGAGAAGGGCAGTGTCAAGCATATTTTCTTTATTGCAGAGACGAAGGGCTCGATGAATAGTCTAGATTTACGTCCAATTGAAAAAGCAAAGATTCAGTGCGCAAAAAAGCTGTTCCATGAGATATCGACTGTTGATGTTGTTTACGAACAGGTAGATTCTTATCAAACTCTATTAAATATGATGAAGGTGATTTGAATTTTGCTGAGTTTCAGATGCTTGTTATATTAAAATAGGGAAGGAGTTATTACTGATGGGAAATGCAATAACAGGAAAAGAATATCCATTAGTGAAGATCTTTAGCTCAGATTTTGAATATCATATTCCTGCTTATCAACGTCCATATGCATGGACGAAGACAGAAACGGAAGAACTCTTTGATGATCTGTATGATTTTTACAAGACAGAGCCACATGATAGCTTCTTCCTAGGCAGCATCGTCTTAATCAAAGATGAGAGCAAGCCATATGCGGACGTGATTGATGGTCAGCAGCGACTGACTACATTGTCTATATTGTTCGCTGTTATGACGGACCTTTTTCAGACGCCGTCTGTAAAAGATAACTGCATGGAATATTTACAGGAAAAGGGAAATGAATTAGCGGGGATCCCGGCACAACCGAGACTCTTCTTGCGCGAGAAAGACCAGCCTTTCTTCAACCGTTATATCCAGCATGTAAGGATAGATAATCTCTTGAAACAGGATCCTAAAGGTTTTTCTGATGAAGCCCAGGTCAATATACAGGAGAACTGCAAAGTCCTTCGAGAACGTTTTCAAGAGATGTTTCCTTCAGAAAAGG
>UMHV01043311.1_pt1 | contig 99646 bp, 106 predicted proteins | sample 1965621 | NCBI WGS metagenome assembly UMHV01 (sample SAMEA4836108, study PRJEB28245) | human gut metagenome | biome: gut microbiome; material: fecal sample | place: Denmark | collected 2008 | reverse complement strand
AAAAAAAAAATTCAAAATAAATTTTTTATTTATACATTTGCATATATCAAATATTTTACTTACCTTTGCACCTTGTAGAAGTAATGATGGATTTACTTATCACCCATGAGTTAGAAGTAATGGGTCAGAAGTTGGGTTAGTATCTATAAATAATAGAGAGGTTGTCCCCAATACTACTAAAATTGCTACTATATAAATTAGATTGTATGAGCACATCCACCTGAGAAAAGGCACAGGGAATCATACTATAGGGGTATAATCAAGAACGGGTCTAATGAAGTTAGTAGTTAAAAGGAGATTAGAAATAACTCTTATGAAGCCATAACAAAGCTTCAGGGATATTACTATATACAAGAATGAAAAAGATAGGTAATTACATTAAGGATTCTATTAAATGGTTATGGCAGTTTCCACAGAATATGCTTGCTCTGTGTATAGAGGGCATATTGTGCCAAGCTGCATATAGAGAAGGTAGGGCAGGTGGTAATACCATTATAGTGAATATTACTCTACCTTCAGCCATGTCTTTAGGAGATTATCTCTTTGTGAATCCTATGTCATCACAAAAGTCCATTCAACATGAATGTGGTCATAGTAAGCAATCTGATATATTAGGTCCACTATATTTGATAGTAATAGGAATCCCATCACTACTACATAACATAGTACATTATCTGTGTAGTAAGATAGGAATTAAATGGAACTACTACAGTTTTTATACTGAATCTTGGGCTAACAAGTTAGTAGGAATTACTTGAAAGAATATAGATAAGACCTAAAATCAATCCTAACTTTACTCCTTCAAGACAAGAAAATGATACTTGAATTGAAAATAATTGGAGAAAAGCTTGCACAATTCAAATATTTTGCTTACCTTTGCAGTGCAATTAAGGAAAATTGGTTTTGGGAAATTTCCACATAAGGAATGTTACTTTAACCAGTTGTTTAAGGTAACATTCCTTTTCTTTTATTGCCCCATAGTGTAACTGGTCATCACATGAGATTTTGGCTCTCATAATATAGGTTCAAGTCCTATTTTAATCTACTAAAGTCCTATCCTACAGAGGTAGATAGGCAAATGGAAGAATAAGCCTAATGGTAAGGCAGTAGTCTTGAAAACTACCAGTAATCATGTAAAAATGGTGTGAGAGTTCAAGTCTCTCTTCTTCCTCTGTTAATACCTATCTTACTAGGTTAAGTAAGACTAGATGACTGGTTCTACTAGCTAAAAACAACCACTCGGAGAGTAAACCTGCAAGGTGTAGGGACTACCTGCTAAGTAGCTTCGGGCAGTAAAATGTCTGTGTTTCAAGTACACTGCTTTCCGCAATATATAGTAGTAGCCTAATTGGTGGGGCACTGCATTTGGGATGCAGAGGATGCAGGTTCGAGTCCTGTCTACTATACTAATGGGGTTTGTGGTGTAATTGGCTAACACACCTCCCTTGCAAGGAGGAGTTCAGGGTTCAAGTCCCTCATTCTCCACACTATGTTTTCATGTTTTCATAATGTTGAGCTTTTCTTGGACACTCTTTTGGACAGTTAGAGGATAAAGAAACTGTCCCTATTGCTCCTTAGTTCAGTGGTTCAGAATAGTTCCCTTACAAGGAAAAGGTCATTAGTTCGATTCTAATAGGAGCAACAATTATTGGGATGAAGCTTAAATGGTATAAGCTACTGGCTGTTAACCAGAAGATAGTAGGTTCGAGTCCTATCATCCCAGCAAGAACTTTTGCAAGAAGTTCAGTCAAGCAGCTTGCAATGCTTGATGCCATCATTTCTGAAAGTTCTCTGAGTGCAATAAGGAGAAGTAATCAATGATTTGATGTTTTAGCAGGTTAGAGAAGTAGTAATCTTGCCCCACCCATAATGGGGAGACCAGTGGTGCAAGTCCACTACCTGCAACTAATTAATTTGGCACTTAGTTTAATGGTAAAACCTCAGACTCCAAATCTGAAAGATGAGTGTTTGAGTCATTCAGTGTCAGCTATGATATGTAACAAGTGTAAGAAAGTACACTCAGGTAGGTTAGATTTAACCCCATACCTGTAATAATTCTTACCTTCTCAGCTATATTGGCATATCTTCTAATGGTCAGGAAGCTACTCTGATAAGGTAGTAATCAAGGTTCAATTCCTTGTGGGAGCACAATCTCAACCTTGGCAATATTCCCCCAAAGCATTGATGGTGGATGCTCTGGACTTTTAATCCTGAGAGTAAGGTTCGACTCCTTATGGGGGAACATAACATTATTAACTCCAAATTTTTATTGTTATGAAAAGAGTTCTTTCATTAATTAAGAAGGGTACTAAGGCATATCTTAGACAAGCTGCTAAGACTTATGTTTGGACACCTACAGGAACTATTCCAGTTGGAATATAGTTCCTTTGATGTTGGAGTGAGTAATGAATATTATATGGGAGTACTGCTCAGATGGTGGATGGGCACTAAAGAAAAAAAAATATATTTGAAAATGCAATAAATAGTAAGAAACAAGGTGATATAGGAATGTGTTATGCTATGGCATATTTTTCAAAAATAGGATATACAGTGAGTGTGCCTATTACAGATTCTCAAGATTATGACCTTATAGTAGACAATGGTGCCTTACTAAAGGTACAAGTAAAGACTACTAAATGTATAAGCAAGTTTGGGATATATCAAGTTGCATTGAAAACTTGCGGAGGGAATAGAAGTGGTCAAACAATTAAGGGATTTAATGAAAACAGTAGTGATTTACTATTTATATTAGTAGATAACAATAATATGTATTTGATTCCCAGGAGTGAAATAACTAATAATGCTGCAATAAATTTAGGGAAAGAATACGACAGATATAAAGTATATTTGTAGGGAGAGTTGCTTCACGGTGAAAGCCCTTGACTGTAAATCAAGCACCTTAAGGTTGAGCTAGGTTCGACTCCTGCCTCTCCCACTTCAATAGAAATCTTTGTCCTTGACTTATGGAAAGTGATGTGGGTAGAGACACAAATAAGTCATTATGGGTGTTGGGCAGGTATGGTTACATTGCGCAGGTCTGAAAAACCTGAGAACAAAGTTCAATTCTTTGAACACCCACATAATGCCCCTCTGATGGAATGGTAGACATAATAGTCTTAGAAGCTATGACCTTAGGGTGTAAGAGTTCGAGTCTCTTGGGGGGTACTAAAAATAGTTTGAAAATAATTAGGAAAATATTTGGTTAATTGAAGTATTTTGCTTAACTTTGCAACATCAAAATAAGAGAATATGTTTGAAGAAGATAGCCTATTTACTCCAATGGAATCAAGCAGAAGTACTGAAGTATCTGGTTCTCAGTTCTTTATTAACTTCTTAAATCAACTTGAAGGTTGGAAAACTAAGTGTAAGAACTTGCATTGGGCAGCACCTAAGAAGAACATCCATGTATATCTTGATGAGTTCCTTGATATATTGTCAGATTATCAGGATGGTCTTGCAGAAGGATATATGGGAATACTTGGTAAAATGCAACCTAATGCTATCAAAGGAACTCCAAGTGATGCACTAAATGCTTTTGACTTTATAAGTGAAGTTAAGTCTGCTACTATTGCATTTTATGATAAAATTCCTCAAGAGACTGTTTATAAAGGCATAGCATCTGAATGTGAGACCTTTATTCAGAATATCAATAAGTATGACTACTTATTCCACTTATGTGATATAAGACCTTATTAATGACAAAATTAAGAAGTAGAGAAGTATATGAAGAGGCTATAAGAAATAGCCTTAGTATAGCACAAGTATGTAGATACTTGCATATAAAGCCTGTAGGAGGGAATTACAGAACTATACATCAAGCTATTGATTTATACAATATAGATACTTCCCACTTTACAGGTCAGGGGTGGAACTCTGGTGAGAGATATTCTCCAGTAGTTAAGAAATTCCCTCTTAGTAGGATTCTTGTAAATCCTTCAAGATATAATTCAAACAATCTAAAGAGAAGATTGCTTTCAGAGAATATAAAAGAATATAGGTGTGAGAGATGTGGATTGTCTGAATGGCAAGGACAAAAGATACCTTTAGAGCTACATCACAAAGATGGTAATAATAGTAATAATGAAATAAGTAATTTACAGCTCTTATGTCCTAATTGCCATGCTCTGACAGACAATTACAGAGGGAAAAATAAAATGGTCTAATGGTGGAACTGGAATACACAAGGGACTTAAAATCCCTCGCCCTTTAGGGATTGAGGGTTCAAATCCCTCTTAGACTACAATGCCTCCTTAGTGTTAATGGTTTAGCAAGCCTGTCTTGTAAACAGGAAGAGAGGGTTCAAATCCTTCAGGAGGCTCAAAATGTAGGTATGGTGTTAGTGGTTAGCATATGTCATTGCCAATGTCAAGGGGTCAGTTCAAATCTGATTATCTACTCAAATGCAGGTATAGTATAAAGGTTAGTATGTAACACTTCCAATGTTAATGTGTGGGTTCGATTTCCACTATCTGCTCAAATATACATCGTGGGGTAGTGTAATGGAAACATGCAAGGCTCATAACCTTGAGAAGCAGTAATACTGTGTTGGTGGTTCGAGTCCACCCTCCGCAACTAATTTAGATAATATGGAAGAGATAGAAAAGGCAAAGATGACAAGGACCAAAAAGACCAATGGTTCAGAGGTTCATCAAGTTATGACTGTATTAACTGATACTACAATCAGAGGTATTGTAAGGTCAGCCAATGAGGAAGGAATTAAGAGAGAGGATATAGTTTCTCTACTTAAAGAAAATGGTCAGTTTGTATTAATCTACTTTAGATAAAAACATTATGGAAATGGAAGAGCAGAAGACAATAGAAAGACCCTTGATGAGTGAAGAGGAGTTCAAGGATTATATGGAGAAGAATAGAGTAGATATTGTGGGAGATTTCTATGGAAAAGGTATTCTTCACCTAAGAACTTATGAAGCAGTAAGCAAGTTCAAGTCTGTAAGGAGAGCAATCAGAAGAGGTCATGTATCTCTTGATGGTATTATCTTCCCTAAGAGACCTTTCAATAACAAGGCTAATACTTGTAAGAGAAAGGGACATCACAGTAGGACTATTAATGAAAGAAAGAAGATGATTTATGAGCAGCTTAAGTACAGAAAATCAGCCTAATGATTACAATGAAGTGCCAGTATTATACTGCAAGCATTGTCTATCATTGAATATTAGGAACATTCCAAGAATGGAGGATTCAGATTACTGTGATGATTGTGGTTCTACTGATATAGGAGAATGTTCAATAGAAGAATGGGAGACCCTATACGAGAATAGGTATGGGCATAAGTATCTTGAAGAATATTAACGATTAATTATAAAATAAAATGGAAGAGCAAAAGGGAAAGGTTGTAGAAATGCAGCCAACAACAAAGGAAGTAGAAAGACCTGAGAAGATGTCTTATGAGCAGTTAGAGAATGTAGCTCATCAACTTAGTGAACAGTCTAGACAGTTATATATTAAGCTACAGCAAGCTAATATGAATAACATGTTTAAAAGACTTGATTACTTGTTTAAAGTAATAGAGAATGAACATGTATTTAACCACGAGTTCATTAATAAATGTACTAATGAGATTGAAGAGCTTATCACAGTTCCTGAAGAATCTGAAAAAGATAATAAGAAGGAAGAATAGCTAAATGCTAAGATTTAAAAGGAATATACTATGATGAAGAAGCCTGATAACATAGTTAGAATACCTTGTTCATTAGATAAGAGCTTCTTTAGGTTGTGGTTCAAATTTTTAGAGCCTTTTCATAAGCTAACTGATAGAGAGATTGATGTAATTACATCCTTTGTCAAGCAAAGATATGAACTCAGTAAAGTTATCAAGGATAATGAGATACTTGATAAGGTTACAATGAGTGAAGATACAAAGAAGAAAGTAAGGGAAGAGTGTAATATCACTCTCCCACACTTTCAAGTAATTATGGGCAAGCTAAGGAAGAATAAAGTTATCATTGATGGTAAGATTAATCCAAGGTTTATTCCCAACATTGATGAAGAGACTGGCATTTTCCAACTATTGTTACTTTTTGAATTGAAATGAATTATCCCGATATAATTGGTAAGGTTTCTGAAGAGTTGAATTTGCCTAAAGAAGTGGTAGATAAAACATATAAGGCATTTTGGTTATTTATTAACCAATCAATACAGTCCTTGCCATTAAAGGAGAATCTTAATGAAGAGGATTTTGCTAAGTTAAGAACAAATTTCAACATTCCATCACTGGGTAAACTGACTTGCACTTATGATAGGATGTTAGGTATGAAAAAGAGACTCAAGTTTATTAAACAGATAAGGGAGAAGAAATGAAGAAATTGTTTATTAGTCAGCCCATGAAGGGTAAGACAAATGAAGAAATAGAAGCTGAAAGAGCCAAAGCTGTGGAAGAGGCTAAGGCAGTACTCAATGATGATGTGGAAGTGATTGATAGCTTCTTCAAAGATGCACCAGTAAATGAAAGACCTCTGTGGTTCTTGGGTAAATCAATTGAGCTATTATCTGTGGCAGATGCTGCATATTTTGCTAAAGACTGGGACAAGTATAGAGGTTGCAAGATTGAGCACTCTTATGCTGTAGAATATGGTATAAAAGTTATTGAGTATGTTAAAAGTTAAGAAAATAAAGCCAATGTTCACTGCACTTATCACTACAATGGATAAGTATGAACATGATGTGACTACAAGAGGTGGTCTAATTGATACTACTAAGCAGCAAGGTGGATTAAAAGAGTATCAAACTGTACTTGCAGTAGGTAGTTCAGTAAGAGATATAAAGGTAGGTGATATAGTATGTGTAAACCCTGCAAGGTTTGCAGTAAGGAAACATCAAGCAGGCACTCTTAAAGATGGAATTGTAACTGACAATCCTGTTACTACTTACAATTTTGATGTTGTTGAGATGGATGGAAAGCAGTGTCTATTGCTACAGGATAGGGATATTGACTTCATTATTGAAGAATGGGAAGAGATTCCAGATACTCAGCCACAAGTATATGTGCCAGACAAAAAGCTTATTGTTTAAGACTTGTTCTTGCTGTAATAGAACTTTGCCTATAGATAACTTCTACATTAGAAGTTATAAAGATAAGAATGGCAACATCCATAAGTATTCTGATTCTAAGTGCAAAGATTGTAAAAATGCTTACAGTAGAAATTACAATAATGTGAATAAGGATACATTAAAAAGTATCCATAAAGAGTGGAGAGATAAGAATAAAACAAAAGTCAAATCTTATAGAGACAAGTGGAGAAGAGAACATCCAAACTACTCTAAAGAATGGGCTGAAAGAAATAAGTCTAAAATTAGACTCTCACAGATTAAGTATAATTATAATTTAACTGAAGAAGAATATGAAGCTTTACCAAAAGCTTGTGAAGTATGTGGAAGTACAAAGAACCTATGTATAGACCATAACCATATTACAGGAAAGGTTAGAGGAGTATTATGCTCAAGATGTAATTCAGCTCTTGGCTTACTGGGAGATAGCAAAGAAGTCATACTAAAGTTGGCTTCATATATAGAAAAGCAGTAGTGAAAACTACTGCTTTTTTTTGAAAAAAAAAAGGTTATGATAAAATTATTCAAATATGAGGGTTACAAGATAGTAATATCTGAGGAAGCCTTTGCTCTTAAACCATTTAGACAGATATGGCAAAGAGATAAGACTGTTAATAAGGATAAGGCTATCATGGAACTTGGCTTCATATACTTCTTTTGTGACCCAAGAAGTGACTATCAATACCTTGTAGATGACAAGGAGAGAATGGAAGCCATTAAAGAGGGAGAAGGATTACCTCCTAAATGGGAGCCAGATAGAATAGTAACAGAAGCAATGGAATTTTATAAATCATTTAAGCCAATCTCTGCATTACTCCTTGAAGACACGAGGTTTATGGTTAATAAGTTCAGAGCAAAACTAAGAGGACTGGACTTTGATAGTCTTGAGGTTAAGGAGTTCAAGGAAATTACAGCCATTGTAAAGCAGATTACACCTCTCATTAAAGATTTGGATGAAGCTGAGAAAGCACTTAATTCTGAAATGAGGAGTTCAGGTAAGATGAGAGGACAGGGAGAAAAGACTATATTTGAAGATGACTTAACATTATAACTATGAAAGCAGAAGATATTATAGAGGGTCTTAATAAACATATTGAGACAAAGAGAAGTGAGAGGGGAATTGAGAATGTAGGGCATATGGTATTACAGAAAGAAATTATGCCCCATTCCTCATTCAAAGTTTATAAGATTTACAAGTACACTCTTTGGTTCACTAAGAGAGGTAAATCTTATAAAGTAATAACAGTACAGCATACTGCTAAGGTTCCTGATGGTCAGGAAGAGAATATGTTAAGGGAGATGAATATCATGTTAAGTACACTAATATTCAATTGGATAGGCTCTGATTTTTATGAAGCAGTTATAAAGGGAGAATATAATGGAGTTTCAGAAAATACCAATGAATAAATATCAAACTGAGCTAACTGAGGAATTAGTTAATAGCCTTCCTCAGGAAGTTCAGGACCAGTTATTTGATATTGTAAATAATGTAGAGTTTGTCAAAAGATTGATAAGTCCTACAAGAGAATATGCTAAGGATAGACCAAGAGATGATAGGGGCAGAATCATTGTAGACTTGGTTAATCCTCATATATTAGAGGATATGGATTACTTCAGACTATCTGCTATACATTATGAGAAGTATGGTACATTTACTAACCTTAGACCTAATGCCAATCCTAATAGTGAGTATGGTAAGTGGGTAAGAGAGGAAAGGAGAAGAATTTGGGATGGCTATGTGAGAGAAAGTGATGGAGAATGGGTTACAGGATATATGTATTGGTTCCTTAACTATTCTCCTATGATGCTCTCTAAGATTAGAGAGTATAAGGATAAGAATGGTAAGAAGAGAAAATCCAAGAGAGCTGATAGAGTAGAGGCACTACCTGAATGTTGGGAAGGAATCTATTGGAGATTCCATTGCTTAGACCAAGCATCAAATGGTGGTTTATATAACAACTTTGAGGGGGGTCAGCACATGTCTGAGCTTGCTTCCAGAGGTAAAGGTAAATCATATAGTCTTGCATCCATACTTAACCATATCTTTGTGGTAGGTGAGAATGAGGAGGCACATGAGAAGGTAAAGGGCATAGTAACTGCCTATCAGAAGGAATACCTTACTAAGGATGGTGTTCTTAATAAGTTCGTAGATATGGCTAACTTCTGTGCAACCAATACCCAGTTTCCAAGAAAGAGATTAAAGAACTCTTTGCAGGAAATGACATGGATAATGGGGTATAAGGATGTAGAATTAGACATTGAAAGGGGTACTCAGAATACAGTACTTGGAGTATCATCTAAGGATGATGAGTCTAAGTTGAGGGGTAAGAGAGCTGCCAAGATTCTTATTGAGGAGTTTGGTACATTCCCAAGATTAGTTGATTTATATAATGTGCTTTTACCTTCAGTACAGGAAGGTGATATTGTCTTTGGACAAATCTATATGTTAGGTACTGCTGGTGATAATGAATCAGACTTTGCTGGTGCTCAGGAAATTATGTATAACCCTAAAGGTTATAATATGTATGCTTTACCTAATGTATTTGACAAGTACAACCAAGGTAAACCTTACTTTGTATTCTTCTTTCCTGGCTATGTAAATAGAAAGGGATGTTATAATAAGAATGGTGTATCTGATGTAATCAAGGCTCTAATTGAAATTCTTATGAATAGATATAGGGTAAAGTACAATTCTACTGACCCTAATACTATTATTAAGACCATTGCTGAGGTTCCTATTACCCCTGCTGAAGCTATTGTTAAGACAGGTGTAAATATGTTCCCTGTAGCTGACTTGACTGAAAGAATAGGTCAATTGGATGCTAATCCTACAGAATATGATGATGTATATGTAGGTGATTTGGTATTTAATAAAGATGGTCAAGTAGAGTATAAACCTACCTCTGCTACGCCTATTAGGGATTTCCCACATAAGGATAACAAGATAGAGGGTGCTATTGAAATATACCAAATGCCTAAGATTGATAAGAACACAGGTAAGCCATATAATGACAGGTACATATTAGGTGCTGACCCTTATGATGATGATGAGTCAAATACTATGTCTTTAGGCTCTATATTTGTATTGGATTTATGGACAGATAGGATAGTAGCTGAATACACTGGAAGACCTCCTTTTGCTGATGATTACTATGAAATTTGTAGAAAACTTTGTCTATTCTACAATGGTAGGTTGAATTATGAGTACAATAAAAAAGGTCTATTCTCTCACTTCTCGACAAGAAATAGTCTCTATCTTCTTACAGATGTCCTTGATTTCTTAAAGGAAAAGCAGATGATGAAGGATGGCTATGGTAACAAGTCAAAAGGTACTAATGCCTCTCCTGCCATTAATGCTTATGCAAGGAGCAGATTGAGAAGCTGGCTATTAGCTCCAGTTCCTATTATGCAGACTATTGATGGAGAAGAGAAGGAAGTAATGGTTCCAAGACTATTTACTGTAAGGAACAGAGCACTACTGAAAGAGCTTATTAATTACAACTCTGAGGGTAACTTCGATAGAATATCTGCTATGGGCATGCTAATGCTTCTAAGGGAAGATAGAATGATAAGATACCAAGGAGATGTTAGTAAGGAAAAGCAGGAGAGTGCTAATAACAGCTATGATGGTAATGACTCATTCTTCAAGAGAAATTATGACTTTAGATTTAGGTAGTAAATTTAGTAAAAATGGAGACTGATGGTTAATAAATTACTTATATACTTGCATAGGTCAAGGATTTTATTTACTTTTGCGCAGTAATTAAATTGAAGTATAATGGGATATGAAATGATAAATTTGCCTCCACAGCAACTTCCCTTCAATAAGAAAAATAAAGCTTGGAGGAAGAAGCACTTGGATTGGGCAGACAGTAAGACCTTCTTCAATTATAGCTTAGTTAGAAAATCTGTAATACATAAGAAAATTAACTATGACTTGCTCAATGGTAAACTCCACATGAGTGACCTTGAGATGATACTGAATCCTGAGAAGCTACAGGCAGGTTTCATACCTGACAGGATTCAACACTATCCTATTATGAATAGTAAGTTGAATGTGCTTAGAGGTGAGGAAAGTAAGAGAGTTTTTGACTTCAAAGTAGTAGTTACTAATCCTAATGCTATTACAGAGATAGAGAATAACAAGAAGCAAGAATTACTACAGAAGCTGCAAGAATGGGTATCTAATACTTCTCAATCAGAAGAAGAGGCTAACCAAGAGCTTGAAAAAATAAATGACTACTACACCTATGAGTGGCAAGACATGAGGGAAATTAGGGCTAATGCTCTTCTTAACCATTATGTAAAGGAGTTAAATATTCCTCTAATGCTCAATCAAGGATTCATGGATGCAATGGCAGTTGGTGAAGAGATTTACCAATGTGATATTGTAGGAGGTGAACCTACTATTGAAAGATTGAACCCACTCAAGGTAAGAATCTTTAAGTCAGGATATAGCAATAAGATTGAGGATGCAGATATGATAATCCTTGAAGATTATTGGAGTCCAGGCAAGGTTATTGATACTTACTATGATGTATTGACAAAGAAAGACATGGAGTATATAGAGAAGATGCCTGACCATGTAGGTCAAGCTGCTACAGACTCTATGGATAATATTGATGAGAGATATGGCTTTGTCAATAATCACATGATAGGGGATGAAATAAGTACAGAGGGATTCTTTTGGGACCCATTAGGAGGATATGATGGAGTTAATAACTCACTTCTTCCTTATGATGTTGCAGGAAACTTGAGAGTACTTAGGGTATATTGGAAGTCAAGAAGAAAGATTAAGAAGGTAAGAAGTTATGACCCTCAGACAGGTGAAGAAGTATTCAACTTCTACCCAGAAACTTATGTAATAGATAAGAATGCTGGAGAAGAAGAACAAATATTCTATGTCAATGAAGCATGGGAGGGAACTAAGATTGGTACAGATATTTATGTCAATATGAGACCAAGAGTAGTTCAGTATAATAGACTAAGTAACCCTTCAAGATGTCACTTTGGTATTGTTGGCTCTATTTATAATCTAAATGATAATAGGCCATTTAGCTTGGTAGATATGATGAAGCCATATAACTATTTGTATGATGCAATACATGATAGATTAAATAAGCTGATAGCAAGAAACTGGGGTTCATTGCTAAGATTAGATTTTGCCAAGAAACCTAAGGGATGGGATGTAGAAAAATGGTTGTACTATGCAAGGACTATGGGTCTTGCAGTAGAAGACAGCTTCAAAGAAGGCTCTATGGGTGCAGCTACAGGTAAACTTGCAGGTGCACTAAACAATGCTTCTACTGGAGTGGTTGCAGCCTCTGATGGTAATCAAATACAGCAATACATTAACCTTCTTGAGTTTATCAAGATGGAAATGGCAGAGATTATTGGTGTTACTAAACAAAGAGAGGGTCAAGTAAGTAATAGAGAGACAGTAGGTGGAGTAGAAAGAGCAACATTACAATCTTCTCATATTACAGAGTGGCTGTTCTTTATACACGAGGATGTTAAGAAGAGAGTCTTGGAATGCTTCCTTGAAACAGCTAAGATAGCATTAAGAGGCAGAAGCAAGAAGTTCCAATATATATTATCAGATAGCTCAATGAAAGTTATGGAGATAGATGGGGATGAATTTGCAGAGGCTGATTACGGTCTTGTAGGGGACAACAGTAATGGTATTCAAGAATTAAACTCAAAACTTGATACTTTAGCTCAAGCAGCATTGCAGAATCAGACTCTATCATTCTCAACTATTATGAAGTTGTTTAGTTCATCTTCTCTTGCTGAGAAGCAAAGACTTGTTGAAAAGGATGAGAGAAATATTCAAGAAAGACAAGCTCAAGTACAGCAGCAGCAGTTGCAAGCACAACAGCAGGAGATAGAACAAAAATCTCAAATAGAACAAGCCAAGATGCAGCAGGAGGATATTCTTAACCAAAGAGACAATGAGACAAAAATTCTTATTGCACAGATGCAAGCTTATAGTAAAAATAATGAGGATGATAATATATCAGAACCTGAATATTCGCAAGAGGCTAAAGACAAGTTAATTCAGCAAATTAAAGAATTTGATGCTAAAATTAAGTTGGAGAGAGATAAATTAAACTTCGAGAAGCAAAAACATTCAGAGGATAATGCTTTAAAGGAAAGAATTAGTAGAAGACAGTCTAACAGGAATAATAGTAATTAAGTGCGCAATAATTATCTATTTTGAACAAATGATATATAAATAAGATAAATAAAATTCTAAATGATATGAAAAAATTTCAAGGTATAATAGAGTCTCCTACTCCCCCACCAATTAATTGCTTTTGGCTGTATAATGGCACAGTAAGATATTTTAATAACAAAACAGGTAAGTGGGAGTCAGTCAACTCATCCGAAAGTAACTCTGATATATTGAAAATAACTATAAGTGAAGGGGGCCTTAATAAGGTCTTAAATGGAGAGCAAGTTATAATAAAGAATAATAAGATTTCTCCTTATGCTAATGTGCTCATACTTGAATCAGGTAAGTATTCATACTATTTTAATAAAGTAATGCAGAGTAATGGTACTAGCCAATATATTACTAGCAACATTCATACTAAAAATCATGAATTTGGTAATTTAGGAGCTATAGTATCTGAAGGAGTCATAACACTGACATCAGTATTTGTTAACTATTCAAATGCTATAGTTGAACTAGAAATAGGAGATTCTAATGAAATAAAAGAGCATAATTTAAATAATTTGGTTCAAGGACATTTCTTTACCCATCTTGATTATGGCTATGGTGTTGGAACGTTCCAAACTAAGATTGGAGGATTTGCTCACGTAACTACTGCTTATGGGAACGAGGTATTTTATAGTATAAAAGATGATGGGTCTATCATCAAAGATGAAGACTATATAAAGCCTAATGAACCTTACACTATCCAACTTGACTCAAATGATATAGGAAAACCGTTAGAAGATGTTATGGCTTCCCATATATTGAATTGTGGAGAAATTATAGTAAATGGAGTAACTGGTCCTGTTACATATACTAGAAGTGTTGACTCTACAGAGTCAATGATTTACTTTATTAGTAGTAAAAAGGATAATTCTTTTCAGATACTGACTTATAATGTTTCTAGCAAAACTATAACATCTGCTATTTCTAAATATACTGTTCCTGCTGCTACAAAATCTAGCATAGGAGGTGTAAAAGCAATGACTAATATAGCTGATGTTGTAAATGGTAGTACTACTCAAGACACAGTAGATGTATTAGTTGGGACTGTTAATAGTTTATTATCTCAGCTTAGAGCTGTCGGTTTAATTATAAATTAGTATGTTCACAAAAGAGCAAATTTATGAAATTTCAAAAAGATTATCTGAACTAGGAATAAAAGATACTGATATGGAGGAAACAGATAAAATATCCTCTGATGATATAATTGCTATAGTTCAGGATGGCGTTAATAAAAAGGCTTCTATTGGAAAGGTTTTATCCTCAGTAGGAAGCTCAGTAATTATTGAATAATAAAAAAAAAAAAAAATGAAGATTTCAAACCTTTATGATGATTTGAGCATTACTAATGTTCAGGAAAAAGTAGCTCCTGTTGGTGATTCACTAAGAGTAGCAGTAACAAAGACTTCCGCACAAGGTGAAGCAGCACAAAGTGCTACACCTAATTTAATGTCTTTCAGTACTGATGAGAACAGTATTTGGTTTAACGGGAAGAAGTACGGTGCATACAAGCTTAATTACAAATTGTATGAATTATCAGGAGGAAGCTTAAATCAAAGTGACATTATTAATGCACTTGATGGATTCACCCAAGAACATTGGGACTTAGTGAGTGAAGGCGGTATTGGATATATGGTATCTTCTAGTGAAGGTAATGCTTCCACAATACTATGCTCTCTGAGAGCCTGGGTAGATTCAAGTTATAAGTATCTGTCCATAGTTATATACGGGGTAGAAGGTATCATGTATTTATTGTTTGATTATAACAATAGTAGCAGTACATATAAGGGGACAGTAGTTCTTGATAGGTCATATATAGGTAGAGATGAAATAGTTAACAACCTTACTTCCACTGATACTGATAATCCACTATCCGCCGCAATGGGAAAGAAGCTAAATGATGAAAAGCTTGCAAAAACGGATGTAGTGAATAACTTCACTACTAATGATACAACTAAGCCATTATCAGCGGCTAAAGGTAAGGAACTTTATGATACTATTACTAGTAACAGAGTTACTATTAACTTTGATACTGCTGATAATACTACTAATAATGATACTATAAAAGCCTGTCTGAATAATTTAGATAGTACTTCTTTGATTAAGAAGCTTAAAAATGGTGCAATAATAACAGATAATAGTGATGGCGACTGGGTAATTACTGTACAGAAACTGCAAGACACAGAAGTAATATTTGCGGGGATAATGTTTAAATCATTTAGGGTGTATATTAAGACTATCACAGTAACTATAAGTGGCAGTAATTACACAAATATGGCTGTTATTACTACCAATAGATATGTGCCTAATGTGATAAATAATCTAACCTCATCTGATACTACAAATGCTCTTTCAGCTGCGCAAGGCAAAGCACTTAATGATAAGATTTCTGCATTAGGCTCTGTCTATAGAATAAAAGGAACTAAGACCAATTTTTCAGAGGTTTTAGCTTTGACAGATGCAAAGGTTGGTGATGCTTGGAATGTAACTAATGCCTTTACCTTTGGAGGCAAACCATATCCTGCAAATACTAACGTTGTATGTCTTGTGGCAACAAGTACATCTGACCATGATGAAAATAATTGGGACCCTATTGGTGGTACAGTAGACTTATCTGCTTATATACCTAAATCAGATATAGTTAATGCTGTGACATCTCAAGATATGAATAAGCCATTATCAGCTGCTCAAGGTTATAAGTTACAAACTGAGAAGTTCGCTAAAAATGATGTAAAGAGTAGTCATGATTCAAGTACTTCCACAGTATATAGTACTCAATATATTAATAATAGAGAAGAAGATTTTGAAGAAGATGTGAGGGCTACTGTGGGTCCAGTTTATATCCCTTTAAATGAGAATGGAACTAAGACCATACAACAACAAAGTATTACTAGTGATTTCACATTAGTTTGGTTGACTGATATGAAAAAGATAGTAGCTAAGAGCAGCAGCGGGAGCTACTATAATAATTGGAAAATAGAAAATGATTTAAATCCATCTAATAGAGATGCTCTTCTTGTAGTAAAAGATACTACAACAAACTCCCCTATTACAGGACACATTTATATACTTGGGGGTTATTCTTATAGATGGAATGGAAGTGATTTTATTCAGATAGACAAAACTCCATTACCCCCTGACTATCACTACTACATTAATGGCCTTCCTAGATTAGCTAATAGCACCCCTTCTTCATTGAAAGAAGTATTTGGGTCATTTGATAACTTCAAGAGAGGAATAGAGTCTAGTAAGGCTATATGGGTAGATACTATGTACTCTGGAGATATTATATGTAGCAGGAGAACATTAGATAATGTAACATGTGCCATATTTGAAGGAGCACTAACTCTTAGAACTAGTGGAACTACTGAAAAGGGCGCTTATTCAGGAGTATATTATATACAGTGTGTTATTAAGTATAACAGCTCAGGATTCCTTGATGGCTCCACAGTTAAATTATACGAAGACAGTATAATGCCTTACTATATAACAGATTTTCCTGAAAAGGCATTTAATGATGGAGGTAGGACTGATATGGATGCTTTCCTAGGTACACTTAAGGATTTTGAGGCTGCCTTTAAAGCAGGCAGGCCTTTTAGATTATTACAAAGTAGTGAAACTAATACTAGCTCTTCAAATATAATAATAGTCTCTAAGAGATCTGGAGCGCATTCTTATTATGTACAGAGGATATTTGCTACTAATCTATCAGACAGTGGGACTTGTACTAAACTGCATGTTATTAACCCTGCATCTAATGGTGGTACAAAGTGGGAAGGATATTCGATACTAATTAATACTGAATTAGTTCCACTATCTAGGGTAGTGGATAGCTTAGATTCAACTTCTCTATACCCCTTATCAGCTAATCAGGGTAGACAGCTTAAAAGTTTAATTGGTAAAGTTAAAACAGGCATAATAATTGAGTAATATGAGTGCTAAAGGAAAAGAACTCAGAGTTAATACATCAGTGAATAGAGCAACTGCATTAGGTAATTCCTCAGGAGAATTACCTAATGTTATGTACTTCCCAACTGATGATCCTAATTCTATTATCTTTAATGGAAGAATATATGATTTAAATAGGCTTATTACAGCTCCTGTAATTCTTGATGATGCAAAAAGTTTAAATACATATAAAGGAATTTCTAATGCAGGAGTTTATGTAGGTAAGAGTGGTAATAAAATATCCAATAAGCCCGGGGGTGTAGATGCTTTTATTTTGCAAGCTTTTAGTTATCTTCCGAATGAAATACATTATCAGATTTTATATAGTGGGAATAAAATATATAGTAGAAGATATGTTGAGTCTAGCTCTTTATGGACACCTTGGGAAAAGTTGGGCGCAGAAGGATTAACATCTATACCTAAAGCTACTACTTCTGCATTAGGTGGTGTTATGCTTGGATATACTAACAGTGGTAGAAATTACAAATTAGAATTGGATTCTAATGGGAAGGCATTTGTAAATGTTCCTTGGACAAATACTACTTATAGTAACGCTACTACAGAAGTGAGTGGTCTTATGTCTACAAGTGATAAATCTAAACTAGATGGAATTACATCCAGTGCAGATGCAGTGTCTTTTTCTAGGGTTTTATCATCTGGGACAAAGATAGGTACAATTACTATTAATGGTACTAATACTGATATTTATGCTCCTACTGCTGGAACATCCCCAACTTATAGTCAGGCTACATCCTCTACATTAGGGTTAGTAAAAATAGGTTATCCTGAAAGTGGTAAAAATTATCCTGTTGAGTTAAACTCTTCTGGACAAATGTATGTCAATGTCCCTTGGACAGATAATAACACTACTTATGGACTTGCTACTACCAGTGCTAATGGATTGTTAAAACAACTAAGTGGAAATACCTCTCAATATATGAGAGGTGATGGTACTTGGGCCACTCCTCCTAATACTACTTATAGTTTGGTAGGAGCTAAAGGTTCAACTGGATTAATAAAGAATGGTAGTTCAATAACCAATGCTTCAAGATATATAGCTTGCCCCATTATTGAGGGAGTGCCTTATTATAGGAATACTACCTATTCAGCAGCAACAGCATCTAGTTCTGGACTTATGTCTGCATCAGATAAATCAGATTTTGATAAAATTAGAGCAAAATGGTCCAATGGTGGTGTATTTGTTCATGAAAATAGTTCTCTATTTAATTTAGCAATTACAGATGGCTCTCCATCTAGTAAGGCAGATGAGTTAGCAGTATTTCTAGATGATGGAACTCTAAGTAGTTCAGGAGTAGCATTAAGTCAAATTGCTCTAGTTGATAAATCAAATGTATGGTCAGTATATCAGGACTTTAAAGCAGGAGCAGGTAATTCTGGGTCTGACATGAGATTTAAGAAGGAAGTAGAGCCTGTAACAAGTATATCTGAAAGTATAGCTAAACTCGATATAATCAAATATATTTGGGAACATCCTGATGAAGAGAGAATAAGGAATACCTTTGGTGTTAAAGCTGACCAGTTACTCGAACTAGGAGGCATATTCGCTACTATGGTTCATAGTAGAGGCGATAAATATAAGACCAAGTGGGTAGAATATGATAGATTTGGGGTATTAGCTATCAAAGCTATACAGGAGTTGCTAAAAAAACTAGAATACTGTGAGACTGAGATTGCAAAACTTAAGACTAAGTTATAATTATGGGAAGGGAGTTTATGACACAAATAGAGGCAGTGAAAAAGGTAGGGGCTTCCCTATCTTCTGCCTCAAAGCTATTTTGTACATCTGCGTGGCTAGCAGGCCACTCTGGAATATTTGATATTAATCAACTGACTAGTTATAAGAACAAAGAGTTTGTATCAGAACTGCATATAAAACCTGCTATAGTGATAACTAAGTATAAGGTTAAAGTACCTTCTTTCAAGATAGCTTTTGCCCTTGAATCTGGTACTCCTTCTGGATTTACCTATCTTGATAAGTCTCAACAATTAGCCCAAACAAAAGCAGTATTATGTATAGTCTCTAGTGATGGAGGGACGTATACATCAGATTCTTACTATACACCTAGTGATGGTGGAACAGATTCTAGCTATAGTGTCCCCTATCTCCAATTCTCTAATATGGAGGTAACTGTAATGCCTAATACCACTGTAAGTAAGATGTATGTTGTATTATATAATAACTCTAATACTCTTGTTCAATATCAGGGCAGGAACATTACTAATCTTATGTCAGGTAACAACATATATAAGTTGGTAAAGGCTAGAATGAGAAACACCTCTGATTATTCCTCATTATTCAATGGAGCAAACTATACTAAGACTGCATCTATATCTGATTCTAATGGATTTACAGAAAATTGTGTATGGTGCATGATGGTACCATTAGTTGATGATGGAAAGTCTAATGGAGATTATTCAGTTGGTCAAAACTTAGATAGTCTACCTACCAATATAAATAGTAATAGAGAAACATATAATTATATTGGTACCATATCCTATAATGAACTTAGTTCATTCAAGCCTAGTACATAAGATATGAAGAAAGTGTTAACAAATATTGCATTAATACTTATCCTATTAGTAACTTCTAGTTCTATTTATTATTACAATAAATATAAGGAATTATCCAGTGAACTATCTATAGCAATAAGTAATAATAAAGCTTTTGAAATAGAGAATAGTTCTTTAAACAGGTATAACAGAATGTTTAAGTTAACTATTGACCAGTTAGAGTATTATAGTGACTCTATTACCATGGAAATGAATAAAATCAGAAAGGAACTAAAAATAAAAGATAAGAATCTAGAACATTTGCAATACTTATTGTCTACAACAGGAAAGATAGATACTATCATATTTAAAGATACAATATTTAGCAAATTATTACCTCCTACAGATACACTTATAGGAGATAAATGGTATAAGTTAAATATTAGGATGGAATTTCCTAATACAATAATAGTTCACCCTGAGTTTACTAGTGAAAAATATATAGTCACTCATAGTAGGAAAGAGACTATAAACCCTCCTAAGAAATTTTTTCTCTTTAGGTTGTTTCAGAAAAAGCATAGGGTAGTGGAGGTTGTTGTTATAGAAAATAGTCCTTATGTTAGTGACAAACAACAAAAATTTATTGAAATAATTAAATAATTATGGTCAACTTAGGAATATTAATCACTGGAGGTGTAGGGCTTGTTTCCACAATAGTCAGTGGTTGGACATCATGGTTCTTTGCAAGAAAGAAATATGATAGTGAAGTTGATAGTAACCTCATAAATAACATGAAAGAATCATTAGACTTTTATGAGAAGCTCTCTACTGATAATAGAGAGAGATTGGAAGAGGTACTGAAAAGAAATACAGAATTGGAGCAGGAAGTGGGGGAACTTAGAAAACAGATGTTCAATCTTATGAGTTCCATATGTATTGACCTTACCTGCCAACTGAGAAAGAGAAACTTAAACCTTTTTAATGAGCATGGAGTTAATAGTGGACAGAAAATGGAAGAAGCAGAGCTACACCATAAGTAATCTTACTATTGATGGGAAGTGGTTTTGCAATGTACTTGAAGATGCTGATAGGGGGTTAGATGACTCTATGAGCATAGCTAAGATTAGGGAATTGAAGAAACCCTCAATTACAGCTATTCCAAAGGGTACTTATGAAATTACCTTAGATGTCATCTCTCCTAAGTATTGTACTAATAGTTTTTACAAGCAAGTATGTAATGGTAAAGTACCAAGACTACTTAATGTAAAGGGATTTGAAGGTATACTTATTCATGCTGGTAATACTGACAAAGACTCAGCAGGATGCCTATTAGTAGGTGTTAATAAAGTTAAGGGTCAGGTGATAAATAGCAGAGAAACTTTCAAAGAGCTATATAAGCTCCTTAAAGACAAGCATGATAAAGGTGAAAAAATAACCATTAAAATTCTATAGTTATGGCAAAGAAATGTGGTTGTAAAGGAAAAGGCAAAGGTAAGAAAGGTAAATAACTAAAAGTGCAAAATTATGGCAAGAGGAAAGAGAAGACCAAAGCCAATGTCACCAAAGGCTGGTATCAAGAGAACAAGGTATGGCTGTGGAGGAAAACTTAAATAAGAGTATGTACAAGTTACTTATACTAATGCTTAAATACATACCTATGTTAATATCATTAGTATATGTATTAAACACAGCTTTATCCTACTTTTATATAGACATTCCTGTATTGAGCAATCTGGCAGGAATGTTTATATTGCCTTGGATATTTATGTATTTATCTGCAACAGTATTTAGGTTTTGTTTATATCACAAGATGTTCTTACATTATATCTTGGTGACTGATATAATAAACATAATTGATTACTATGTAGGTATCCCAATTGAGGACTTAGAGCTGTTGATGATTCATGGAACTATAACAGGATTATTTCTGTTTGTAATATTGTATTTATATGTTAAGAGTCATAAGAAGTCTACTGTTAAAGATAGTAGATGATATTGATGCAGGCAATTCAAATATATCTGAAGGAGAAGCTATAGAAATAGTAGATAATTTGAAGAGATTTACTGATAAGGAGAAGAGATTAAGCAAGTATGCAGCTTGTGAATATTTGAATGTTAGTAGAGCAACTTTTGATAACTATGTTAGAGAAGGAAAATTGCCAAGAGGTAAGCATGAGATAGGTTTCAAAGAATTAAGTTGGTCTAAGAAAGAGTTAGATGAGTTTGTCAAGAAGTGTAGAGATAGCACTCTCCTGAGGAGCAGGAAGCACTCTCCTGCTTAGTAACTAATCTAATAGAACTGTATAATGTAATTAGGAGGAGAAGATATGATAACACAAAAGAGAATGATAATACCTATATTTGACTACAAACTTACTGTAGTCATATTTGACAAGTGGGAAGAGTTAGAAAGATTCTTGCCCAAAGAAGAAATGGAGCAGGAAGCCAAAGCTATAACCATAAATCAATATGGGGCATCTCTTGTGGCTATCAATTCTAAGAGAGGAAGTAGCATTATCCATGAAGCTGAGCATATAAAGAACCCTATATGGAGATATATAGGATATACTCCTCAAGAAGATAATGATGAGGTAGATGCTTACCTTATAACCTACATATATGACAAGATAACAAGTGTATTCTACAAGCATGATAAAGCAGCCAGATAAGGCTGCTTTTTTTAGCAACATATTACTAAGTTAAAGCCCTGTATATCAATATGATATATGGGGCTTTAGCATTGATAGGCATTCTAAGAAATATTACTTACTTTTGCACCTGTAAGCTTACAATAAGAGAGATAAAACAATAACTAATTTCAAAAATTGCTACTATGGAAATAATTGAGAAGCAAGTAGAAAAGGTAAAGGAAGTTCCTGCTGATGGCTACTATGGCTATGGTTATGGTAGAAGAGACATCAATGGTAAGGCTAATGCAGGTCTTACTCTTGGTATCATAGGTACTGCACTTGGTGCTTGGGCACTATTCGGCAATAGAAGAAGTGGAAGCATCTTAGGTGGTACAGGTCTTGGCTCAGGTAGTGGTATGGATGCCAATATAGCTATTGCATCTTGTGGTTTATCTACAAGTTCTGCTAATGGAGTTAATGCTCCTACTGCTTTCCAAGCATGGGAAAAAGAGTGTGAAGATACTCTTGCACTGCAAGCAGCTATCTACAATCAGGCTCTAAACTACCAAAACAATAGATTTGCTGATAGACAAACCCTAAACTCAGAGCTATTCAGCTTGTGGAAGGGTCAGATTGATGCTGACTTTGGTCTATACAAGAGTACAAGAGATAGTTTTGATGTAATGGCTGCAAAGTAAAACCAAGATGCTTTCAATCTGTATAAGTCTCAAAGAGATGCTGATGATGACATCAGAAAGGAATTAAGTGACTTGAAGGCTCAAGTAGCTATCAATGCTGCTGTAAGACCATATCAAGATAAGCTTATCCAATGTGAGATTGACAAGGCATTTACTGCTGGTATTAACTATACTGACAGAAAGACTTGCAAGGCTATTTATGGTGAAGTATGTCTACCTAACACTCCAACAGTAACAGGCTATGTTGGTGCTAACCAATGTGGCTGCCCAAGAGTGGTTAGTGGTACTACTGCAACTGCTTAAAGTAAGGGGGTAATTCCCCTTACTTTTCAATACTAATCTTAAAATGTATAAATATGATTCCAATAAATCAGGTAATATTAGGAGGAGGGGACCCACTACTGGGTAATAGTATGGTAGGCAATAGTCTGGATGAGCAACTACAGCTTATTGAGAAGTATAAACAAAACCTTGAAGCTGCAAAGCAATTAAGGCAACAAGTCCAACCTGTTCAGCAACCTGTACCTCAAAGAATGATATGGGATGAAATAGATGCTGAAATAAGCCCTATGACAGATGAACAGAAGACAAGAATGCTTCAAGATGAGGACTATGTAGATACTTATACTAAGATACAGGATATGGTTCAAGCAGAAATTCTTAACCTTGTTAAAGGTAGGATTGAAGCTACTCCAGAAGGTAAGGAGCTATTACAAAGGCAATTGAAGATAGTCAAGAAGTTAAAAGGAAAAATTATTCAAGAGACTAATAGGGAAATGGAAATGTTTAGGAAATTCAGGGAGTTCAGTAAGACACATCCTGAAGTGACTTATGAAGAATTTATTAAAGCAAGTATGTAATTATGGTGACTATTATGCAATTGACTGATAATCTGAAGTCTTATATTTCACTTCAGTTGGAATCTATGGCTAAGGCTAATCCTATGATTGGTTTTATGAAACCTCTCATTACAAGAGCATTGGATAAGAACTTTAGTAAAGTAAGCAAGGCTTTAGACCTTATAGCTGATAAGGATGGCAATATAGACATTGAGAATATTCTCACTGAAATGGTGGAGAATTTAATGACTACTAATCCATTCACCTTCAAGACCTCATTTGCTGGAGACATAGAGATTGGTGGAGGAGAGATTAAATTCAATCTCCCACTAACCAATAAAAGGTTGGTATTGAATATGACAGATTTAGAGACTTTCAAGGAAATGTTAATCACTAAAGACTAAGAATATGGATGAACTTATGATGTATAAGTACCTAAAGAAAAAGGGTATGGGTGGCATGAATGAGCATGAGTTCATGGATAAATTCAAGAATTTTATGACTAAGTATAGGAGAAACTCAATGAGACATGGCAGTGAAGGAGATTTCATGCCTATGGATGACTTCTATATGAGAAGACATGGAAGACCTGATGAGTTCATGGACATGTTTGATTCAAGAGGTGATAGATTCTCTGATAGATTCAATGAGTCTGGCATGGGAGGTAGTGATATGGATAGGATGATGAGATACATGAGGAACTCAATGAGAGATTCAATGAGTGGAGAACACCTCACTGAATCTGAGGCTAAGTATCTTGTAGCTGATATGTATCATACTGAGAATGGCAGGAAGTACAGTGGTGAGAAGTTTGATATGCACAAAGCAAAGGAAATTTGTGAGAGATACAGAGGAATACTTCCTACATCTGTTACAGCAGCTGATGTATATGTTGCAATCAACTCTCAGTACCATGATTATGCAGAACTGTTTAAGAGCTGGTTTGGTGATGGTATAGAACAGAAGATAGTTGAATCTGCTATTGTATTCTGGTTTAAGGATGCAGATTGCAAAGCTGAAAACAAGGTAGTAGAATATCTTGGAGAATACTAATGAGATAAGGGTAAGAGATAATCTTACCCTTTCTTTTTACCCATATTATAAGTATTTTATTTACATAAATAAAGCATCTTATTTATCATATTGTAGATGTGCAAAACTTTACTTACCTTTGCACTGTTTTTAAGGACAAAAGGTAGAAGAGTATGGAAGAAGAACTTAGCTTAGATAACATCTTAGGGGCAGAGGAAATTGAGAGTCTGTTTGTAGAAGATGAGGATACACAGGATACCCCACCTGCAAATGGGGAGCCTCCTAAGAAAGAGAAGGAGCCAGATAAGGATAAAGAAGAAACTACTGAGGTTGTTGATGTAGATAACTTATTTACTGATACACCAGAGAGCGTAGGTAGTGGAAAAGAAAATACAGAGGAAAAGGAAGATACCATTCCTAAAGGGGATGGCATTTCTCCCAAAAACTTCTACTCTTCCATTGCCAAAGCCTTGAAAGAGGAAGGTATCTTCCCAGACCTTGATGATGAGGGCTTATCTAAGGTCAAAGACCCTGAAGACTTTAGAGATTTAATTGACCAACAGATAAAGGCAGGTCTTGATGAAAGACAGAAAAGAATTGATGAAGCCTTGAATGCTGGAGTCGAACCTACAGAGATTAGAAAATATGAGAATACTATAAACTTCCTTGGTTCTATTAAGGAAGAAAATATCTCTGATGAAGGTGACAAGGGAGAAAAACTTAGAAAAGACCTGATTTATCAAGACTTTATCAATAGAGGTTATAGTAAGGAAAGGGCTGCAAGAGAAGTGCAGAAGTCTTTCAATGCTGGTACTGACATTGATGATGCAAAAGAGGCTTTGAAAAGTAATATTGACTTCTTCAAAGATAAGTATGATGAACTTGTCAATGAAGCTAAGTCAGAAGCAGAACAGGAAGAGAAAGAAAGAAAGGAACAGGCTGAAAAGCTCAAATCATCAATCCTTAATGACAAGGATGTGTTTGGGGATTTATCAATAGATAAATCAACAAGACAGAAGATTTATGATAACATAGCTAAGCCTGTGTATAAAGACCCAGAGACAGGAGAGTACTTTACTGCTATCCAAAAGTATGAGATGGAGAACAGAACAGACTTCCTAAAGAACATTGGGTTACTTTTCACACTAACTAATGGCTTTAAGAACCTTGATGGTTTGGTGAAAGGTAAAGTAAAGAAAGAAGTAAAGAAAGGTCTTAGAGAGCTGGAACATACTCTCAACAACACAGCAAGAACCTCAGATGGTAATCTAAAGTTTGTTAGTGGAGTTGATGAGGACCCTGAATCTTTCATAGGAAAAGGGTGGAATCTTGATGTCTAAGCCTATAGTATTAAAGATATAATAACTGATAAATTTAAGTAAAAATGGCTGGAAAATTAGGTAAGTTTCAAATGGTAGGCTTCCAACACTGGAAGGGTCTTACTAAGGAAAACCACCTTGGTTCTATCTTTCAGTTAGCTCCACAGAAGGCTACAAACCTAATGGTGCAACTGTTGGCTTATTACAGAGGAAAGACACTTGACACATTCCTAAATCAATTCCCAACAAGAGAGTTTGAGGATGACAATGAATACTACTGGGATGTTATTGGTTCTTCAAGGAGAAACATTCCTCTTGTAGAGGCAAGAGATGAAAATGGTACTGTTATTACAGATGCCAGTGGTATGGTTGGAGTAGGTACTGCTCCCTTCTATTTGGTATTCCCTGAGGATTGGTTTGCTGATGGTGAATACATTGTAGGTAATCTGAATGAAATCTATCAGTTCAGAATACTTGGAGACCCAAGAATGGAGGGTACTAATGCAGTATATAAGGTAGAGCTTGCTGGTGGTAACACAGCAGGTGTCCCTGCTGAAAGATTACTTGCAGGTGAAAGATTCTCAGTTGAAGCTGCATTTGTTGAGAAGGAACTTTCAAGAAAGGTTGGTGATGTAAGATTTACAAGCCCTGTTTCTATGAGAAATGAGTGGTCTGTAGTAAGAATCCAACACAAGGTTCCGGGTTCTATGTTGAACAAGAAGTTGGCTGTAGGTATTCCTATTGTTAAGGAAACTGAGAGTAGATATACTAAGTCAGTTGCTACAATGTGGATGCACAATGTAGATTGGGAAGTAGAACAGCAATTCTCTGAGTACAAGAACAATGCACTTGCATTTGGTAGAAGCAACAGAAATGCCAATGGTGAGTACATGAACTTTGGTAAGTCTGGTAATGTTATTAAGACAGGTGCTGGTCTGTTTGAGCAGATGGAAGTTGCTAATACTATGTATTACAACACCTTCAGCTTGAAGCTTCTTGAAGATGCTCTATATGAGCTTTCTGCTTCTAAGTTAGACTTTGGAGACAGATACTTCTTGATTAAGACTGGTGAGAGAGGTGCTATCCAATTCCATAAGGAAGTACTAAAGACAGTATCAGGTTGGACACAATTTGTTCTTGACAACAGCTCTATTGGTGTTATTCAAAAGACTCAATCTAAGTTGCACCAAAACTCATTGAGTGCTGGTTTCCAATTTGTTGAGTATAAGGCTCCTAATGGTGTTAGAGTTAAGATTGATGTAGACCCATTCTATGATGACCCAGTAAGAAACAAGATACTCCATCCAAATGGAGGTGTTGCATTCTCTTACAGATATGATATTATGTACATTGGTACTATGGACCAACCTAATATCTTTAAGTGTAAGATTAAGGGTGACAATGAGTACAGAGGTTATCAATGGGGTCTAAGAAACCCATTCACAGGTCAAAAGGGTAATCCTTATATGTCATTTGATGAGGATTCTGCTGTAATTCACAGAATGGCTACTCTTGGTATCTGTGTTCTTGACCCAACAAGAACTATGTCACTAATCCCTGCAATTCTACAGGGCTAATGATAAAAGGGGAGTAGGATAAGCTCCTACTTCCCTTATTTTATTTCAAAAAGTTAAGGAGAAGATATGGCAGAAAAGAAAATGGAAGAGAAGGTGGATTATACTGTACCTGACTTTGATATAGACAATACAGAGACTCCACTTCAGGAAGTACCAAAAGAAGAGGCTACTGTAAAAAGCCCTAAGAAGACACAAAGGAAAATAGAGGTATCTGATGATGCCTTAGTTAGTTGTCTAAGGAATGAGAGAATTATTGTAAGACATGTACCTAAGCTGACAGGTATGTGGGGTAATAACCCTAAGCATGTATTATCAGGAGGTATGGCAGAAGGTGCAGTTAGAACATTTGTAGTACCAAGATTATCTTCAGGTATGTTTGTTAATGTCCTTACAGACAAGGAAAAGGCATTTCTTGAGGAAATAATGGGTCTTGAATACAATGCACTAAGTATCTATAAGAAGGTAGATAACTTCTGGGATGATTCCAATGAGAATGGTATCAATAAGGTAAGATTGACAAAGCAGGATAACTACTTCAATCTATCTGACCCAGAGGATTATATCAGATATAAGATACTATTAGCCAACAAGGATTATATTGCTCCTTCATTGCAAGCATTGCAAGATACTCCTAAGGCTACTTACCAGTTTGTTATCATTTCTGAGGGTGAAGAGACTAAGGTTGCTAAGAATAATATGAGCACTACAATGATGTGCTATAAAGAGTTTGGCAAGATTGAGGATGATGTTGATACATTAAGAGTTATTGTTGAGACCATTGATGGTAGACCTACATCACAGACTGCTAAACTTGAGTTCTTACAGACTAAGGTTAATAGCTTGATACAGGCTGATAGCAAGATATTCTTGAAGGTTATTACTGACCCAATGCTTTCTACAAAGGTTCTTATTAAGAAAGCTATAGAGGCAGGTCTGATTTCTAATAGGGGTAATTACCTATACTTGAGAAAAGATAATACTCCACTTTGTGGGGCTAATGAAGAGCCTACATTGAATGTAGCAGCTAAATACTTAAATTCTCCAAAGCATCAAGAAGTCTTATTTTATCTTCAAGCAAAATTAAAATAAGTAAGAAAACATTTGAGAGTTTAGTTGAAGTAATAAAGAAGAAGATATGGATATTAAAGAGTTTTCCAATGAATTTGATGTATTATATAATAATATAATGAGTAATCAAGCTCCTGGTCTTGATGAATATGAAAAGTCAGTATTTTTGACTAAAGCTCAAAATGAATTAATTAAGAACTATTTTACTTCAACACAAGGGGGAAATAAGTATCAGGAAGGATTTGATGATTCAAAAAAGAGACAAATAGATTTTTCTACTCTTATAGTCAATAGAGCTTGTCCACTTAGAGTACCATCAGATTACTATGATAGTAGTATTACAGAAGGATTAACTTTTACTGGTAATTTGTATGGAACTGCTCCTGAAGCTCTTATATTTGGTGATACATCATTTATTAAAAGTATTTTACTTGTAGTCTCAGAAAGAATTCTTGTAAGGAATGTAAAAGATGGTCTCAGTGATAAATTTTATCAGGTAATTCCTATTAAACTAGTTGAACTTCAAAGAATACTAAGTAAGCCTTATGGAAGGCCATTAAAGAGGCAAGCTTGGAGAATCTTGGAGACTTTTAATGAAGAGGAAAGTGATGATTCTCTAGTAGACTCTAATGGGAATGGATTTAGATTCATCTTGCATGATGAGGATAAACCTTATTTAATCCCTGATGGAGGAGAAATAGAAACTCAGGAAGATATAGGGGTAATATATTATGTAACATACTTAAGAAAACCTAAACCTATAATTCTTACTGACCTAGTAGGTCTTACTATAGATGGAGAATCTATGGCTAGTACTAGTGAGCTAAATAGTGAACTACATCCTGAAATACTACAGAGAGCAGTAGAATTAGCTAAGTCAGCTTATATAGGAGATTTGAATAGTACTGTTGAATTAGGTAAAAGAAGTGAGTAATGACTACTGAAGAATTTTCTAATGAGTTTGACACCTTACTAAATAGTTATTCTAATGAATATTCTATTAATATTGATGAATATGAGAAATCAATATTCTTATCATATGCTCAAGAAGAAATATTATTAGAGCTATACAATGGTAAGAACCAGTTTGAAGATTCATTTGAAGGGACTGAAGAGATTAGAAGGTATCTTAGTAACTTAGTAAAGACCTATACTACTACTAAGAAGGAAGAGGATATTACTGGACTATCAGATAAGTCTGTATTCTTCAAGTTACCTGAGGATTTATGGTTTATAGTTTTTGAATCAGTGAAGCTTGAAGATGAAAGATTAGGGTGTAAGAATGATAGGCATGTGCTTGTAGTGCCTACTCCTTTGGATGACTATTATAATGTTTATAATAATCCTTTTAGAGGTCCAGGGTCTAGAAGAGTAATAAGATTAGATTCTGATAATAGAATAGTAGAACTAATATCAAAATATAACATAGGAAGTTATCTAGTTAGGTATCTATCTAGACCTAAACCAATTATATTGGTAGATTTACCATTTGGATTAAAAATAGATGGAGAAAATAAAAGAATGGATTGCAGTCTACACCCTGCATTACATAGAAAAATACTTGATAGGTCAGTTAAGATAGCTGCAACTATTAAAGGATTAATTACAAATAATATGAAATAAACTAATAGAAAAATCTTATATAGGATTTATCTAAGAATATTGTTAAACTAAATAATTATAATTATGAGTGTTTTCTCAACAAATCAAGTAAGACAACTTTATGTAGCAAAAGAAGTTAAATCTTCTCATGTGCTTGCATCAGATGGTGCTGGCTCTATTGCATTGATAAGTGATAATAAAAAGAGCCATCTATACTTTGAATATAAGGGTGCTGATAACTTAATGAGAAGTGACATTATTGACGTAAAAAATATCTTATATGCTAAGCCTACTGACCCAAAGGCTATGGAGAGAAATTTAAAGTCAGTAACAGTAACCCTAGATTCTAGTGTCAATGGAGGTGCCCCTGTTGCAGGCCAAGATTACATCCTTAGAATTGCTTTTAGACAATATGTCGGCATGTCTGATGAAGACCAATACTTCAAGTATGGCATGGTGCATGCCTATGCAGGAATGAATGCTGATGAGTTCTATAAAACCCTTGCACTATCAATTTCTAGGAACTTTAGTAGAGAAGTTACACCATTAGTTAAGATTGAAGTACATAGTGCAGCTAAGGGTGCAGATAAAGGTAATTTTACTTCAGGGTATATGGAAGTAACTCCGTCTACTAAGGATAACGGTAAAAGTGATGAAACTAATCCATACTATGCTGCTGATACTTTAGTAGATGATATAGATGGAATTAGAATTACTGAAGTAGAACAGCCTTGGAGGCTTGGAATAGTAGCACAAACTCCAGTGTATTTTACTGTACAACCAACTACAATATTTGTTGATGGAGATGATAGGACTTGGGGTACAGTTGTTGAAGGAGTGAATGGTACTGTTGGTAATGGTAAGAATATTGCTGACCTTGAGTATTTCTGTATGGGTGAGAGAGGAGATATTTATAGAGGAATTGGATTCCCTAATAATATTATCACTACTTATCTTGTAGATCCAAGTAAGACTTATTATACACTTGATATACACTATGCTTATGTAGGAAGCAATGAAGCAGTACAGAAGTCAGAAAAGACAATCACTATTGTTAGTGCAGTCAAAGATGGTATTAATAGCTTGATTACTGCTTTCAATACTGCTACTGGTCTTAACATTGCAACATTTTCTTAATAAGAGATAAGGAAAAGAATATTAAAGGAGGCCAGAGCCTCCTTTTTTTTAATTTATATGGTATGATAAAATTTAGTACGTTAAAGGTTTCTGATGATTGCAGGCAATTAACAGTCAAGGTTTCTGTAGAGCCATATTCATTTTATAAAAATGTTTATATTGATTCTATAATTATAGATACTCAAGATACATTTACTGTATCCGGCCCCTCATCAAATAATGTATACATGAAAGAAGTAGAGGGTAATTCTAAAGAAGTGACATTAATTATAAGCAAAACTGATTTTAATACATTAATAGATTTTAATAAAGACCTGTTTTTTGTATATGTAACTATTAAAGGCACAGTAGAGCCTGATACTCCATGTGGATATGATAGATATTATGACTTGGGAGTTACCATGAATACACGTAGTCTATATGAATCATTAATGTATTATATTAGACAGATTGATAAAACTTGTAGTGTTCCAAAGGATCTTATAAATAAATACCTCCAAATAAAAGCTTTTACCACATCCTTAAAGACAGGAAATTATATTTTAGCAATAAAGTATTGGAATAAATTTCTTAGATATGGGATAATTACCAATGAATCTAAGGGAAACAAATGTGAGTGCTCACTATGGATAGAATAGATAATATATTAGAAAAATCATTAGCTACGTACTTTAACACTTTGGTAAGTACTGGGTATATATGTTATAATGATGTGAATAAGTTATTATTCCTATCTATGATAGAGGAAATTACTAGTGGACCACTATCACATTATGTAAGTGATAGCGACTATAATTCTATAAATAATGCCCTCTATTGTATATACGGTACTACTTGCATAATACCTTATCCTAAAGCCAAAGATTCTCCAGTAGATGTTAATGGAGATTTAGAGTACTTGAGAATAACTGAAGATGATATAATTAGGTTTACACAACAAGATGAGCCTAGAATATATTCCATATAAGTTATATATTTGTTTATTTAAATAAATCAGCTAAAACTATTGCAATATTAATTATTAATGATTATATTTGCAATAGTTTTTTTTATCATTAATGAATATATATATAACTATGACTTATAGAGAATTAGTTTATTTATGCTTAGATGAGACAAAGAATATATCTGATGATTCTACTTTTAATGAGAATCATGTTATATCCCTGTTAAATAATTATAGAGTATTTCTTATAAGGCAAAAATACTCTGATGTTAGAAAGCATATATCAGAGAGTAATTATCAAACTATATGCTTGGATTTGAAACCCTCATCTTTCCCTTATGATTCTTGTAATATGGAGTATCTTGTGAGTAAGGATGAGCTACCTAATATATTAAATATCAGTAATACTAGGGTTTTTCCAGTAAATTTTTATCAAGATACTATAACTTTCATAGGAAGAGATAGAATGAAGTATGTAGGACATAACAAGTATTTACAGAATATAATATATTGCTCTTTAGCTCCAGATAATCATTTATATCTGATTTCTGCGAATCCTCAATTTCTTTATCTTGAAAAAGTAAAGGTAACTGCAATATTTGAGGATTCTAATAAAGCCTCTGAACTAGCATGTGATGATAGTGAGTGTGATATATTAGATAGGACATTTCCAATTGAAGGAAGTCTTGTGCCACTACTAGTGGAATTAGTAGTAAAGGAGTTACTAGGTGCTAAGTATGTTAAGAAGGATGAGGAAAATAATGCCAAAGATGATTCATCAGAAGTAACAACTAAATAATGGATATAGTACCTTATCAAGGCAAGAAGATAATTTAAGATTGGGAGGTGAAGCATGACTTATGAGGAATTTAAGTCTAAAGTTCAGCATCTGAGTAGTTCAAGAAAACATAAAGTTACTAACTCAATTGGAGTTTACTCATCTTATAAGTGGATAAGAAAGAATAATTGGCTTAATATAGGAAGATGTCTTACAGAACATGAGTTCTATAGTATTATAAGGAAAGTCAATGATTATTTAGCTGATAGTTTCCTTCATGGTAATGATATTAAGTTACCACATAGAATGGGCAGAATAGAGCTAAGAAAATACGATGCAAGAATTAGTTTTGATGGTAAGAAAGTTAAAACCAATCTACCTATAGATTGGGATAAAACTCTTAAATTATGGTATGAAGATGAGGAAGCCTATAAGAAAAAAACACTGGTTAAAGTGGAGGAAAAAGAAATCTTTAAAGTCTACTACAATAAACAACTAGCAGATTATAATAATCAGGTCTTCTATGAATTTAATGTCAATAGAGAGCTGAAGAAGAGGTTAAAACAGAGAATAAAAGAAGGAAAGTTAGACGCTTTTAAATTGAATAGAAATGATTAATGATTATCAATATATAAATATTAGGAGGATACTTGATGAATTAAAAAAGCATCCATTACTCCAAGATTTGACTCTAGAGCAAGTAGTATCCTACATAATAACATTCATAGGTATTTTTGGTATGCCTAAGTTATACCAAGATAAAGAAGAGTTCATACATATAGAGAACTTCAGGGCTAGGCTTCCTTGCGATTTAATATCTATTAATCAAATTAAGGAATGTGAAACTGGCATCTGTCTTAGAAGTATGACAGATACTTTTATGCCAAGAGAGCATCATGACAGAGTTACAGGATATAGATTACCCCAAGAATTATCCTTCAAAACACAAGGACAAGTGTTATATGTGTCCTTCAAGACAGGAGATGTGCTAGTATCATATAAGGCGATTCCAATAGATAAGGATGGGTTTCCTTTACTTATTGATAACCCTGTGTTCTTAAAGGCTCTTGAAGCTTATATTAAAAAGGAAGAGTTTACTATCCTATTTGATATAGGCAAGATTACACCTGCTGTATTGCAGAATACTCAGCAACAATATGCTTGGTTAGCAGGCCAATTACAGTCAGAATTTACAATACCTTCTATATCAGAAATGGAAAGTATTAAGAATAGTTGGTGCGCCCTAATTCAAAAAGTAAGTGAGTTTGATTCAGGATTTAAATCTTTAGGAGATAAGGAGAAAATAAGATTACAATAATATGAAGAAGATAGATTCACACATAATAAGAGGAATGACAAAAGATGCTGCTGTAAGTATTTTTAAGCCTGATATGGCTATCGATGCCCATAATATAAGATTAGGAATTGATTCAGATAATTCCTTATATACCATATCAAATGAAAAAGGTACAGGGAAAGTAGACATTAATTGGTCTGGTGCTATATGGAATGAGCAGAATATTACATCCATAGAAGGAACTATATTAGGCAGCTGTTATATTGATAAATACCTTGTTATATTCACAAAAGGAGTCAGCGAAGATACTATCTACAAATTTGAATATTCAGATAATATCTTTAATGCCTCAATATTATATAGAGGAAATCTTAACTTTTCGATTAGTAATCCAATAGAGTGTATTGGGCATGTTGAAGGAGAGCAGATAATAAAGGTATATTGGGTAGATGGAATAAATCAACTAAGATTTATTAATATTCTTGAAGAGCATAATGGTAAAAATTCCAGTATGTTTGATATTATACCTAGTATAAATAATACTGGGACATTTACAGTAACTAATAATCCAAATGGAGGACAATTTGATTCTGGGGTTATACAGTATGTAGTTACATACATTGATAAATTTGGCCAAGAGTCCAATATAGCTTATGTGTCCCCCTTATATTACACCTATAAGGGTAATAGAGCAGGAAGTCCTGAAGAGTCTACTTCAAATAGCTTTGTAATTAAAGGAGTAGACCTAGATGCCTCCTTTAATTATGTAAGGGTATATTCTATATTTAGAACATCATTGGATAGTGAACCAATAACTAAATTAGTTAATGAGTTTCCTATAAAGAAAAATAAAATATTAGTATCAGAAAGATGGGAGGAAAATACTTACCCTGAAAGCAGAGAAGATGATATTATACTTACTGAGCATCATAGTTTCTATATTTGGGATGATGTAAATCCAGAATCTATGACAGTAGAGTTACTTACACGTGATGCAAGCATTTCTACTCCTACCCTTAAGTATAGAAGCATGAATGACCTTCAAACCATAGCTTATGCAGAAACAGAGGGGTATTGGGATTTTTATGAACAAAATACTGTAGCACCTGATGTGCAGGTTGAACATAAATACCTACTTGAGCAGTATTTTGCAATACTTGAAACAGATTCTTTTACTACTAAAGAAGAGAATAAAACTTCTGGATGGGTAACTGAAGCAGACCAAGCTGAATTAGAACCTACTGAACCTAATACATCTGTCCAACAAGAATGGGTCCATCTATCAATGAAGAGGGCACCTAGTACAACTGAAATTGGAGGGTCAGGTCCAGCAGGAGGATGGTTAGTTGCTAGAAGGTATTATGATGAATTGGAATCAGAGTTTGAAATAGAAGTATATAAGCAATATACAGCAGAGGGGGCTAAAGAGGCATACCCAGATACAGGGTCTTCCTTTACCGACCTTGTATATGATAATAATTCATCATTAGACCCCCTATTAGGTCAGGTAGTATATAGTTACAATAAAATGACTAATAGGCTCGAAGTCCCTAAGAATGTAAGAATATCTACTGACTATACATCAGGGGAGTGGGAATCTTTTAAGAAGGGTCAAATAGCTCCTCGTATATATATAGTTAAAAGTTCTGGATTTAAAGACCCTGTCCAAACTCCAGACTATGATATACTACTTGATGAAGGTAACCCTCTTAAAAATTGGGGAAGTCCATACAGAGGAGATTATTTAAATAGGAACTCAGAACCTTTATACATAGCTGTAAAAAGTGAAAGATTAAAGAATTTTATAGTATATAAGGATGGTAGTCCTATACAATACTATAAAGAGAATAGTAGAAAAGGGCAGGAATATACAATTATAGGAAAGATAACTAAATGGAAATGGAAACCTATAGCTAATAATGAATACTTCAAAAGAAGATTTGCAGCTTATATAGTCCCTCCCCCATATAATAATGGTACTGAATCTTCATCAAAAGATTTTAGAAATAGTTATGGCTTTCTATATATCTCATCTGGGAATGTAATAAAATATCCACCGAGTGAATCCTATGGAGAAAACCCTCCAACAGATGATTGGAATAGAGGATTTGATTGTAACGAGTTTCCACAAGAAGCTTCTAATGCTTTTATAACTCCATTTGGAGTTAGAGAATATAAAGGCACTAATTGGTATTTATTTGACGGAGGTTATTATGGATATAGAGCTTATGACGGAAGAAAGGAAGGAAAACCAGTGTATCCAATACCTAATGTAACCAAAAGTATAGTTACAAAAACTTGGAAGCAAATAATACATGAAGCTGTATATAGGGATTCTATATCTTTTGAAATAATAGATTCAGGTAGAGGAGAATCTGTAGATCCAACGGAGATACTCCTTAAAAATAGAGAGATATTTTATCCATATACAATGGCTGTGAAAAATAATGTTTTATTTCTTGGGAATATAAAGTTATCTGCTAGTACATTAGATAAAGAACTATTAGAGTCATTGAAGGAAGACATTTCAAAGCACTTGGAGAGTAGCCTGCCTTTTATTGAGCAATATGTTGAAACTGATGTATTATTAGAAAGTTCATCGCAGCACACTTCTTATTATAGCTATAATAATCAGCTTAGATATGATTCATCAAAGATAAAGGGATTTAAGTACTTAGATACTTATCGGTTAGGTGTACAATTTAAAAATTCACATGGAATATGGTCTCCAGTAGTATACATTTCTGACTATAAGATAAAAAACCCTCCTAAATATTCTACGATATTTTATGATGGTAAGAATGAGACTAGAGATTGCTTATGTAAGAATACTATAATAATGGAGCTACCTACTACTGTGAAGGACTTAACAGATAAGGGATTTATATCTGCAAGGCCTGTGGTGGTCTTTCCTACTATAGCTGATAGAGATTGCATAGCACAAGGAGTAGTATGCCCTACTGTATTTAATGTAAAGGATAGGGCTAATCACTCACCTGATGTACAAGCATCATGGTTCTTTAGACCAATGGCTCCAGTTGATATAGGAGAAATAGTGCCAGAACATTCCGAGTCTGCAAATTTATGGTATTATGATGTAGATACTCTATGGAAAAATGTAAATGACTTAAGTGATAAAGAGAAAAAAAGATCCACTATATCACAATGGTACACATCTGGTATGGACTACTATGATGAAGTTAGTAGTAGTATTAAGCAAATTGATACATCCAAGTCTGGAGCAGTAACTATAAACCAAGGTAGTTGGATTGAATTTAGGCATTGGTATCCAATACCTGAGCAGAGAAGTAGATGTAGTGAGATTCAGGGAATACTTCTTCCTGATTATAATATGTTTACTATGAAGGATTCACCCTTCGCAGATATTAGTAATGAACAAGCTTTAAGTCTCTATGTTGAAAATAGGTCAAACCATTTTGGTATAGATGAAAATGTGGTCACACTTAATTCTCCTGAACTAGAATTTAATGAATCTATTGCTTCTACAAATCTTGATAATGTCAAGTTTAGAATTATAGGTATGATACCAATACAAGGAAACCAGTCCAAAATAAGCTTGGAATTGTCTAAACCTACTGGCACATACACTAATCATCCAGGTATGTCATTTCCTGGTCTCGTTGAAGTAACTAGTGACCAAAGAGGTCCATTAGGATGGAGATCCTTAGCATCTTCACCCAGTTTTATAGACAAAATACAGTCTAATGATGATGCTACTAGTTTTTATATAGCTGCATGTACAGTATACCCATGGCAAAGGGCAGGCTCTTTCTCTACTACGGGTGATGATAGGTCAGTACTCTCAAAAAAGATAATATCTAATCTCAGATTTTCTCCTTTTAATACTTATCTTAATGAGGCATGGAATACCAAGCTTAATCTTAAAGGTGTAGCAGTGTTCAATTCTGAAAATATTGAATTAGAGAAGATAGGAGAATTAAACTATTATGGTAATGTAGATACGATGCTATTAGCACCAACCTATTCAGGGAAGGGTAATACTTATTTAAACTTTGGTGATGAATATAATGACTATTATCTACAAAGAAAGGAAAGAAATGTAGAAGGATATTATCTAACATGTGGATATAGGAAGAATGAATATTTTGGTATAGAAATTGCACCTGGATTAACTCAGCCAGTTCCTCAAGAAGTTACATCTGACCTTCAGAATGTAATGTGCAATGGCCCCTTAGGTATGGGATATTTCTTTCATGATAAAGTAAAGTTCACTAATTATCCAAGAATAAGTTATAAATCTACTCCACACTTTGCAATTGGATTAGGTTATGATGAGAATCAAGCTGAAATTCTTCCAAGAGTAAAGAAGGGCAATGAGGCAATAAATATGGTGAGTATTTCTCAAGGCTCATCAGGCAAAAACAGATTCTTTTCAACTCCAAAGGTACATAGTTTAAATATTAGTGTATTGGAAGGTACTAATACTGAACTCATGTTTTATATGGGAAGGTGTTCGGGATTTCTATACCTAGGTGAGTTATATCATGAGCCTGTTAATAGGTTTGGGGGGACTTCAGACTCAGCAATACAAAATAATTCATGGGTAGTTGGAGGTAATGAGGTTACTCTTAATGAGTCAGATACGAAAATAAAGCTTGTATGGAGTGAAGGTGATACTTATGTTCAAAGATATGATTGTCTAAAAACATATCCCTTTAGTGAAGAAAGTACCAACCAACTTGTAGAGGTACTCTCCTTTATGGTAGAAACTAGGATTAATCTTGATGGTATATATAGTAAGAATAGAGGCTTAAAAGATAATACCTCTATAAGGCCAACCAACTTTAATAAGAGAAACAGTGTATATGATCAGGGTAATGACTTTTTTACCTATAGGGTTTATGATGATGAACTACTTAGTAATACTTTATTTCCAAGTGAAATAGTATGGTCCTCTCCTAAAATTAATAACAGTAACATTGACCAGTGGACTAATATATTATTATCTTCTTCCTATGATATAAATAGTAGAAGTGGGTCTATTGAATCATTAAAGGTTCTAGATGATAATGTTTACTGTTTTCAAGAAAAAGCTGTAGGAGTGCTATTATATAATAATAGATCCTTACTCCCAGTCTCTGATGGAGTACCTGTTGAAATTAGTAATGGTACTCAGATGCAAGGAATAAGGTATCTAAGTCAGACTGTAGGATGTCAAAATAAATGGTCTACTGTAGTAACACCTAATGGCATATACTTTATGGATGGCAATACCCAGTCTATATACTTGATAAATCAAAATAGTGTTACTAACTTGACTGATAATCTTGGTATGGTTTCTTGGATAAATAATCAGGATATATTTACTAAATATTCTCCTAAAGATTATAAAGGATTTACTGTAATGTATGATACTGGACTGGGAGACTTATATTACTCAAATGCTAAGGAATCCCTAATGTATTCAGAGAAGTTGAAACAGTTTGTATCCTTTATGGACTATTCCAAAATTGACGGATATTTTAATATGAAGGGAGATATGTATTGTATACGTGATTCTAATATTTGGAAATTACACGCTGGGGAATACAATAGTTTCTTTGGAAGTGAGAAGGGATATAGTATGTCTTTTATATCTAACCCTAGCTTTAATAATGATAAGGTATTTACTAACCTTAGTGTAAGAGGTGACTTTTTTGAAGGTGATACATTACTTACAGAATTTCCTTTTACAACCATAAAGGCAGAGAATGAATATCAAATAGCTGAATCAGGGCTTGAAAATAGAGGAATGGGTATACCTTCACCATTAAAGAGAAAATTCAGGCTATGGGGTATTAATATTCCAAGAATAAATGGAGGTAGAGATAGAATAAGGAATATGTGGTCTAAGATAACTTTATCTAATAATAGTCCAGGAACGAAGAAAATGACTATTAACTCCTTTGATGTAATTTATTACATGTAATTATAATAGTAGGTAGATTAATCTTTATAATAGATTAACTTTGCCTACTATTATTGTTTTATATAATCTGTTGTACATATAAGTTATTTTTTGTATTTTTGCATAAGTAAATAATTATATTATGAAAAGAGACAAGTTATATACTGTAAATAAGTGGAATAGGAAATTATGGGATGGAGGAGTTATACCTATAGATAATTATATTGAAGGAGACACTCTTAATTTCCAAGCTAGAATGTCTGATACTAAAGAAATGCTAAATAATAAAACTATAGACCCTATATCCATTAAAGGTATAAATGATGCAAATGGTATAAATGATACCAGTAATATTGGAGATGTAGTAGGCATGGCTTCTACTGCCCTAGGGATTGTTGGAACAGCAAAACAGAATGCACAGATAGACAATACTGCTGTAAATAGAATTGAAGATACTATAGAAGAGAATAATAATGCAACTGCATCTGCTTCTAGTTTTGACACTCTTGAAGACCAATGGGCATTATGGACTCCTCAAGAAAGCATATCATGGAGGGATATAAGAGGAGGCAATGCAGGAAGTGCATTAAATTCTGCGTTTAGTGCAGCTTCTAGTGGCGCATCTATTGGGTCAACTCTTGGTCCTATAGGAGGAGCTATTGGTGGTATATTTGGAGGATTAGCATCAGGAATAGGCTCTCTAGTAGGTAGAAGGAGAGCTAAGAAGAAAGCAGCTGAATTAAATAGAAAAATAAAAGAGGCTAATTTCCATAGAATAAATACATTTAATCAAAATGCGGAAAACCTAGATATACAGCAAGATAAGATTGCTGCTCTGAATTTCTTCTCAGAGGGAGGAAAGATACATATTAAGCCTGAAAATAGAGGAAAATTCACGGCTTTGAAGAAAAGAACAGGTAAATCTGCTACATGGTTCAAAGAACATGGTACTCCATCACAAAAGAAAATGGCTACATTTGCACTAAATGCTAGAAAGTGGAAGCATGCTAATGGAGGATTTCTAGATAATAATACACATGGAGGAATATTTTCAAATGGGGTAATTAAGGTAGATGAAGGAGGCTCTCATGAAAGTAATCCTAATGAAGGTATACAGATGGGTATAGACTCTGAAGGTATTCCTAATCTTGTAGAGGAAGGAGAAGTAATATTTAATAATTATGTGTTTAGTAATAGATTAATAGTCCCAAAGGAGATAAGAAGGAAGCTGAAACTAGGTAATAATAAGAGTTTGACTTATGCTGAGGCTGCAAAGAGAGTGAGTAAGGAAAGTGAAGAAAGGCCTAATGACCCACTTAGTAAGAATGGACTAACTATAGGGTTAGGTAAGCTTGCTAGTGAACAGGAAAAACAGAGAAATATAAGCAATATGAAAAAGACAAAGAATAAGTATGCTGTAGGCGGTATTATGGATGGGAATTTTACATATACACCTGTTACCGGAGCTTATAAGGGGGGTAGGATGCCTGAGGTAACTGTTACTGCTAAGAGGGTTCCTAGAAAAATACCTAATATTCCATTTATAGATTATAGTATACCAAATAATGTAGATTCCAATCTTCCAATACTTTCCTTATTGAATAAGGAATCTATTGCACCAATTTCTTATATTAATACTAAGATATCTAGTAATAAAGGCTCTATGCCTATTAAGGGATTAGATGAGTTAAATGTAAGTCCTCTATACTATGATGAAGAATCATTGCCAGAGCAATATCCTGTAGATATACCTAGGAAAGATGCTCCATTAAGCAATAGTGGTAATAGCAATGTTTCCAGTTCTCCTTCTAAGAAGAGGGGAGTAACAGATATTGATAGCAGTATATTAAGATATGCTCCTGTGATAGGGTCAGGCATGCAGTTATTAGCAGGTAATTCTCCTGAATATGAAAATGCTAACATAATTAGGGATGCTGCAAATTCACTAGGAAGGGTAAAATCATCCTCTGTGGGTAACTACTTAACATACAAACCATTAGATAGGAGTTATTATCTTAATAAATTAGCTGCCCATTCAGCAGCATCTAGAAGGGCTATAAGGGATACATCAGGTGGTAATAGGGCAGTAGCTATGGCAGGTATACTTGCATCAGACTATAATACACAAAAGAATATAGGAGACTTCTATAGGCAAGCTGAAGAGTATAATGCCTCTCAAAGAGAGGAAGTTCAAGAATTTAATAGGCAGACTGACATGTTTAATAGTGGGGCTGCTTTAAAGGCTGATATGACTAATCTAGGTCAAGATAGGGCAAGACTTAAAGCTATGATGGCCTCAGCTAAGATGAAAGAGGACATAAAGATAGCAACAGAAGCTGCTAGGTCAGCTAATCTTACCAACTTCTTTGATAACTTAGGTAATATAGGGTGGGAGGAATATAATAGGAATATGTTAAATACTGACCCATCAAAGTATTATTCTATAGATGATAGAGGTAGAATAAATTATAAGAAAATGAAGTCCAAAGGAGGACGCTTATTAACAAGATAGAATATGGCTAATTATATAGTTTCAGGAAGTAAATTCAGGCCCTTTTCTTATGCAGAAATGTTGCAGCCTGTACAATCTGCAACTGTTGCTCATCAAGAGTTGGAGAACCAGTATGAAGAGCTTGCTACTAAGGCAAGTGTATGGGATAAACTTGCTAATGAACAGACTGATTCTAAGGCTTATAGAATGTATAAGACATATTCAGATGAACTCAAAGATAAGGCAAGTAAACTAGCAAGAGAAGGATTAAATGTTTCAAGTAGGCAAGAACTGTTAAATATGAGGAATAGGTACTCACAGGATATAGTACCAATAGAGAAAGCATATAATCAAAGAAGCAAGTTAGCAGAAGAACAGAGAAAGTTAAGAGCAGCTAATCCATCAATCATGTTTGACAAGGATTTCTCTTCAATATCATTAAATGACCTTCTAGACAATCCAGAGTTAAGTTATACTCCAGTTAGTGGAGATGATTTATATAAGAAAGGTAAGGAAGCTGCTATATCTACATCATCAAGAATGATGAATGTATCTCCTGCATTACAGGGTCAATACTGGAAGATAAGACAGGGATATGGAGCAGATGCAGCTAATAAGTTCTTATTAAACCAATCTAATATACCTGAACTTAAAGATGCTATAAATAGAATAGTATCACAGTCAGGAGTTACAAAGGAAAATTTAAGTAGAGCTATAGACTATACTATAAGTGGTATAATGTCTGGAATATCATATAATGAAAGTTATCAAGCTAATAGGGGATATATAGACTCAGCAGAAAGAGAAAGATTAGCTTTAGCTAGAGAACAGTTTGAGTGGTCTAAGGATAAATGGGAAGATGAGCAGTTAGGAGCTAAATTACCTAATGGAAATAGAGTTAAAGATGTTGGAGGTGGAAGAGTTAGGATAACACACCCTGATGGAAAGATTGAAATTATGGCTGCCCCTAAATCTACTAGTGCCTCAAGAGGTCAGAATAAAGATGAGAAGCCATTCTCTGGATTACAATTTAAGATGTGGAACAACTCTAGTGCTATTACAGATTTCCAAGAAGGACTATCTAATGAAGAGTGGACTACTAAGAGAAAGGGCTTTGATACAGGAGATGAAGAACAAATATCATTTACTGACCTAAGTAACTCAATGCAGACTAATTTGGCAGCTAAGTTAGCTGAGTATGGCTTAACATTTGATGATGTAGAAGTATGGAGAGACCATGACTCATTCTCAGATGACCATTACCAAATAAGATTAAAACAAAGTAAATTAAATACATCTCAAGAACCTATAGGGTTTGGAGATTTATAAATTAATAATATGGCTTTAGAAGGATTAAAAGGATTGACAGCTCAGGATAGAGCCAATTGGGAAAAGAAATATAGTGCATATCTTTCAGGAAAATCTTCTGATGAAATAGAAAGAATGTATAGAAATGAAATGTTTAAGGCAAAGTTTAAGGACAGAGAAGATTACTCTGCCCTTAAACAGATGTCTCCTGAAGAGAGGGATACCTTTTATAATAAAAGCTATACTGATTCTATTGAAGCAGTTAGGAGAAGTGCAAAAAGATATAGTGCCAATAATGATTTATTTACTGTAAAGTCAGATGCAACTAGAGTCAGAGAGCCTATAAGATATGAACTGTCTCCTCAAGAGCAAGAGGCTTTCAAGGCTAAGTCAATAGCCTATGATAATGCTATGAGGAAGTATAGTAGTGATTATGCTAAAAATGCCTATGATAGGGACCATGCTGTAAAAGATATAAGAACTGTTGCTGAGAGTGTATCACCATATTATAGAAAGTATAAAAACACTGATTATCTTCCCTTTACAAATAATGACTGGCAAAATATTGCTACTGAATATAATGCCAAGAGAGGTGCTTATGGAGAAGAAAGTGCTAATATATGGCTGCAAGGTAAAATGCAGGATACAGCATCAAAGAACCAAAGCTTGTTTGAAAAGGCATGGAATGGTTTTGCAGGAATGGGAGCATCAGCAGCAGGGGCACTTATAGGAACTTATGGTATGCTCAAAGGTGCTTATGACTATGTTGCTGGCAATTATAAGGATGTAAAAGGTCTGAATGGGTTTGAGAATTTTATGAATTCTGTAATGGATAATGATATTACCAGATTTGGTAATGATGTTACCCAATACGGAACAATAATTAACTTGGATGAAGCTAAAAAGAGTGGATTATCTGAGTTGGAGGTAATGCAGACTCAAGGACAACAAAGTGGTTCAGATAGCTTATTTGACCAAATATTCAATGTAAATACTATACCTGTAGCCATGCAGTCAGGAGGATTTACTCTAGCATCTATGCTAGCTGGATATGGAGAGACCAAGTTAGCTGGATGGGCATTTAAGGGCTTAAAGGGAGCTACAATGTTAGGTAAGACAGGTAGTACTACTCAGAAGTTAATGCAGGCTAGAAACACTCTCAATGCTATTCAAAAGGCTGAAAACTTTACTAATAAGTTTGTTATCCCTGGTCTTGCTGGAACTACTGAGGGTGTTATTGAAGGGCTTAATACTAAACTAGAAGTTCTAGAGGACTCCAAGAAAAAAATAGCAGAAGCTCAATCTAAATATGTAGATAGAAGATTTAAGGAACTGTATGAGGCTGAGTATAATAAAAGAATGCAGGAAGCCTACAATAAGTCAAAACTCACTAGGAATAGAGAAACAGGAAGGATGACTTCTTCTTTTAACCCTAATAAAGAGTCAAAGAAGATTTTAGATGATTTATATAAGCAAGCTTGGGATGAATATTCATCTAAGTATAAAGAAGCCCTAGAACAGGCTGAATTTGCTGCTAGTAAAGCTGGGGTAAATAACTTCTTGGTAAACTCAGCTATTAATGGAGTGATAAATCAGACATTAAAAGCTGGATTACAATCTTCTAATGTACAAGGAACTCTACAAAAGTCAAGACTATTTAATTGGGCAACTCCTAAAGGAAAGTTTGATATAACAGGTTCAGGGGCTAATACTACTGTAACTCCTAAGTATGGAGCTTGGAAGCAAACTTGGAATATAGCAAAGGAGCCACTTGGTGAATTTACAGAAGAATATCTTCAGAGTGTTTCTAATGCTACAATGAGTGGGGGTGCAGCACATAATATACATCAGTTCATAGAGAATAAGTATAATGGTGATGGCTCTGCTGAAGTAGGTGATTATATGGCTGGAGATTTTATAGCAGCACTACTGTCTATGGGTGAGTCTATGATAGATAATGAAACCATTAAATCAGGTATTTATGGTGCTATATCTTCAGCTATGGGAACTCCTGTATTCAGAGGTAGAGATTATACTAAAAGAGTAAAAGGAAGTGATGGTAAATATCACACTGAGATTGACTTGTCTAGAAGAGAAGGAGAAAGCAGATTAGGTCATATAACCAGATTAATGCCTTGGAGAAGTGGTATCACTAATGCTATAAGAGAGAATGCTGAGACAAAAAGACAATTATATGATGATGCTAAGACCTTAGAAACTTGGTTAAGAGACCCTAGTAACAAAGCTAAGTTTGATGGTATAGTAGGTACATATAACTGGGCAAAGCAAATGGAGAGTGATGCTAAGAGTAATGATGAGTTTGGATATAGAAACAGCTTGTTAGGTAAGAATATCAATGATGTATTCATGTTAGATAAGATGAGGGGAACTCAGTATTATGATTCATTTATGAATGAACTTATTACTGTAGCTAACCTTGAAGAAGGTACAGAACAGGCTAACAGCTATATTAAATCTATGAGGGACAACATCAATACTCAAGATAGTAATGTTAGTGATACAGAAGTACTTAACCAGTTAAAGAGTAATGCCAATAAACTACTTAATACTACTAATACCATACAGCAGGAGTCTGATAAGATAGATAGAACATTAGGCAATGTTGATGAAGACACAAAGCAAGCTCTTATATTTGGTCAGATGTCTTTACAGGATTGGGATAGTAGAAGTGAAAAGATTGAGTCTGAACTAAGTAATATACCTTCTCTTATTACTGATAGCTCTAAGCCTATGAGTAACATGTCTCCTGAAATGAGAGATGTTATAAGTAGATATGGGTCATTAGAGAAAGCTAAGAAAGTTAAGGAAGAATTATCTAATTCCTCACAAAGTATCAAGAAAGATATTGAGAATCTGAATAATAGAAAGGGAAACCTCATAGAATCTGAGAAAAAGATTCTAAAGGAAAAGAAAGCTAAACTAAAGTCTATTGATAAGGTTCTTGATACATTAAAGAATATTGATAATATAGAGGAAGAATCTACTATATTGAATGAGTCTGAGATAATGTCTTTGCCTGCTATAGACAGGGCTGTAATGCTGAACAAGGAGAATCTTTCTAATTATTCAGAAGAACAGAGAGATATTATAAACAATCTTATAGATAGAGGAACATCTAAGGATATAAACTTCTATGATAAGATACAGGATGCAGGAAGAATGGAGTTAGCTAAGCAGTCATTCTTAACTCAATATAATGAAATATTGAGAGACCCTAATAGCTTTAATATGTATGTACAAAGAGCTAAGCAAGCTGCATCTGATGTACTTACTAAAAAGAAATATGAGTCTATAGACAAAATAACTGACTACAGGGATTTTGCCTTAGAGATGGACAAGCTTATGGATAATGGTTCTCCTAGAGAACAGAGACTTATAATAAATGCTTTATCTAAATCAAACAATTCTAATTATGAGAGATATAAGAATGATAGAAAGACTTTAGAGGGGCTATTCAATCAGGTAGTAAATGATGATGCCTTTAAGAACATAGATGCTAATGATGCAGATATGTTTGCATTATCTCTACAATATTTAAGTAATAATGGAGTTAATTTAAATGATGAGAATGCTGTAATCAATTCATTATCTCAAGTAGACAATGATGGTAATTCACTGTTCCAAAGATATGTAGAAGATATCAACTCTAGTTCTTCTAATGAGACTCAAGTAGTATTTACTAGTGTGGGAGAAGCTATTCAAACTTATAAGAATGTAATGCAGAATTATAAGAGAGATGAAGAGGAGAAAGCTAATAACTCTAAGCCAGTAGAAGTACAAAGTACTACAGCAGAACAATCTGCTCCTCCTAAACCTGTAAATCCTATGCCGGGTATATTTGGTACAGCAGCTACTACATTAGAGGAAGCTAATGAATCTGCAAAGAAAACTATGGAAGAACAGCCATCAGCAACTCCTGTAAATAATGAAGTTAAGAGTGAAGAAGAAAAGAAACCTGAGTCTTTTGAAACTCCTTCCAGACAAGATTCTGATAATTCAATAAATGAGTTTAGAGAAAATAGTAATGAGGAAGTAGCTAAGAGTGCTGAATTAGGAGCTAGAATTATAAATAATGCTTCTGATAATTACTCAAGTAATGCTAAGGCTATAGCTAAGAATGCTTTAAACAGCTTTAGTAAGAATGAATTTGAGAACACAGAAGAACTAAGTGAAGCACTAGTACAAAGAGCTAATCAGCTAGATGCCTCAGCAGATGAAAATGATGAGGATACTATGCAAGCTTCTGCTTTATTAAGACAGGCTGCATCTAAGATTACAAGTCAGGCTCAAGAAGAAAAAAGAAAAGAAAAGGAGGATAAAGAGAGGACAGCAAAAGAAGAGAAGCCTTCATTATTTGATAGAGCAAGACAAAAAGCTCAGGATACTAATAGGAGTATATTTGATAATAACTCAATGTCTTCTTTAATGGACTCTTCAGATATACAGTGGCTGAGAGAGAATTATCCAGACAGTCCTATAGTTAAATATTGGGATAGAAATAATATAGAGACATTCCTTAGAAGTGGAAAACTAAAGACAGGTAAGGATGCTACTAGAGTATATTTCATTACAGATAATGTATTAGCTCAGGAAGTAAAAGCTAATATGGAATCTAATAATGCAAACTATACTAATCTGGATATACCTGTAATAGCAGTAGTGGAAGATGAGAATGGTACATTACTTATAGATAATAAGAAATACCAGCCTATAGGAACATTCCCTTCTACTAATACTAGTAACTATAAAGGAGTTGGAAATGTAGGAAGAATAAGAGAGTTAGTAGGAAATCAGGAGTCAGGAAAACTAATTAGAGATAAGAATGGTAATATACTTACTTCAACTTTATCATCTATAGTTGCTAAAGCTCCTGAAAGAGTACCAGTAGGTAAGCCTAATAACAATGCTCAGAACTTAGCTTTTAATACTTTAAGTAGTGAAGATAAAGCTTCATTAAGAAGTGTTCAAAAGAGAGACAGATATAAGAATCCTATATATGCTAGAATGAGAAAAGCATTTCTTGATAGACTAGGATTCTCTGAAAGTAACAAGTACTTATATGTAAATGTACCTAATTTAAAAGATAGTGTAAAGGATTTTAGAGTATTCATAAGACCTATATCTACTACTCTTGATAGAAACTCTAATAAGTCTATAGTAGAATTATTTAATGAGGGTAATGTAAATGACTTATTAAATTCTAATAGTAGACTGATTAAAGCTGGAACTGTGTTAGATGAGATGTCTTCTAGTTTCCCTGATAACTCTGAAATCACATTGGATAGAGTAGATGGTCAGTTAGTTCCTACTGGGGAGTTTGCTGATAGATTAAATGAACTATCTAATACTTTGACTAGAAAGATGAATAATCATCTTATCCTGCCTAATCAGAATTGGAAATATGTAATAGCACCTACTGAAGAAATATTAGGAGATGGAAGAAGAATGTTCTCTATAAGTATTTCAGATGGTAATACTACTATACCAGTTGGTAGAATAACTAATGGAACAATGTCTCCACAAACTAAGTTTGAGTTCTTTAGAAATCTTATAATGGATGGAACTGAGACTAGAAAGATTGGTAATTTTGACTTTATCAAATGGCAGGTAGAATATCCAAAGAGTGGTAATAGCTTAGAGTCAGTAATGGGAAATCTAGCTAATGCCTTTGATGATGGTATATTGGAAATGAGTAATGAGGGTATAGAGTACAAAGTTAAGGGAATAGAAGTTAGGTCTCCTTTTACTTCTACAGGTGAGACTATAAAACCAGTAGAAGTAACTAATCCTAATAATGCTACTCCTTCTACTCCTGTTAATACTCCTACTGTAACAGCTACTGACCAAGTACAGTCTGATAAAGCTATAATAGATAGTGAGACAGGTACTATACTTGAAGGAAAAGTAGAAGAAAAGACTAATGTTAAGTTAGAAGCAGCAAGAGTTATAGCTGATAGAATTACAGAGGACTCTAAATTGATACAACTGGCTCCTGATGGAAGTGGATATATTAACACTAAGACAGGAAAGAAGTATTCAAGAGTAACTTCAATAATTCAAGCAGATGCTGAGGCTGGTGATAGATTTGACCCTAATAGTCCTTGGATATTACCATCTACAAATATAGGAACTAGTGTGGATGAATTTGTAAGAGATTTCTTTGCTGGAGAGTTCCATGAGGATGGTAAATTAATAAGTGATTTCTTCTATGATTACCCTAATGCTACTAGTGCTCAATGGAAACACTTTGCACAGGAACTTCAAAGTCTTAAAAATGCTTTTGATGCTAATGGTATAACAGTGATACCTAGAGATGTTACAGTTACTGGAACATTAAATGTTACAGATTCTGAAGGAAAAGTACATACTATAGATGTTGCTGGAACACTTGACTTATTAGCTTATGACCAAGAAGGTAACTTCTATATCTATGATATGAAGACTGTAAGAAGTGCTATAGACCAGCATAAGGAAGATAAGTATGCAAGACAGTTATCTTTATATAAGAAGTTCTTGGAGAATACTTATGGTATTAATATAAAGAGTCTAAGTATCATTCCTATAAAAGTTGAGTATCCTGAACCTAAAGGTTGGAAGAATAGCACTAATGAATATACTGTAGTTGAAGGTAATCAGTTAGCTATTAATGATGAGGAATATAGAAATGCTAAACCTCAATTATTCAGACCTAAAGAATTAGGATATAAAGAGCCTAACATACAATATGAGAAATTAACTGATATTGAAAAAGCTCAAATATCTGAAATAGAGAAGATGATTGAAGAAAAAGATGCTTCTGTAAATCAGACTAGTACTGAAACTATTACTCCTACTGAGACTAAAGAAGTTAAAGTTGAAGAAGTTACAGTAGCTGATAATAATGAACCTACTGTTGATTTAAATACAGGATTAAACATAGGAAAGGTTAGGGATAGAAGAAAGAAGAAATCAGGTACTAAGGTAAATCCTAAACCTACAAGGTTAGTACCTTCAAGACTAACTTGGGGAGTTTGGGAAGGCTTCAGAACTGAAGATGGAGTATCATTATGGAATGAAAGAACTATTGAAGTATTAGAGTCTATGGGGTACACTGAGGAACAATGGAACCAACTTTCTGATGAAGAAATGGAGCATGAACTTAATTGTAAAGGTGTTAGAGTTCCATTCTAAAGGTAAAAAAAAATAAGGCTAGGGAGGACAACCTCTCTAGCCTTTATTGTTTTATTAGTTTCCGACTTTTCTACCATACTCATAAGATTTAGCTGCTTCATAAGGATGCTCCCATACATAGTTACTTCTAAGATAAGGAAACCTTCTCCAGAATTTAACTTCCCATTTAGCATCACCTTTTTCATATATGCCTTCCTTCTTGGATTGATAATAAAACTCACTATCATCCTTATTGGCAACAAGGCTACCACCAAACTGATATACTAGATTAGATATATCAAACAAGGCACTTACACCTACAGGAGTCATATTGATTAAGTTAGGAACTTCCTCAGACATACCTCTAATAGTAGTAAGAGCTTCTTGCTCTCTTAAAAGTCTGGAAGAGAAATAATATGCTATACCTGAAGTAGTATCAACTTCATCTTCCTTATCTTTGTCATCATCATCTCCACCACCTTTTACAGTCATCATCTTCAATAGAGTCAAAGCAAGAATAAACATAGCATCACCCATATTCCTTCTCATATTGTAGTATTGATTAGCAGAGAAACCAGCATTAAGCATAGCTTGTTTTGTCTTCTTACTAACTGGTAATAATATGGCTCTCATAGTCAAACCAAATCCACCTCTATCAGTGAAAGTAGATGCAATAACCTTAGCTAAACTTCTCATAGAACCTTCAGTCTCACCTTCAAGTATAGTGCTATATTTACTTGCACCATATCTTCTTTCAAGCATACCTAGAGCATAACCCCTCATGGCTAATAGCATATTACCAAACATATTCTGTTGGAAAGCTACTTTATCCTGATTATTATAGATACCATGTAATCTATTATTTATTTCTCTGGCTTTATCCATGAAAGCTGATTCATCATCTACAGTCCAAGTTAGTTTATAAGAGTCTTCAAGTAACTTTGTTTTAACATCTGCCATGTCAGCTAGATTATATCCCTTAGAATTTACATAATCTAACTCTTCCTGACTTAAATTCAATACAGAACCAAAAGGAGAAGGGTTATTAAGGACATTATCTATCTGATTTATTATAGATTGGATTTTGTTGTATTCATCAATACTCTCTCTACTCTTAAAGAAAGTGCCCTCTAGTTTAAGAGTCTTTCCATATTTAGGGTCTGTATTTCCATTTTCATCCTCTATATCTACTACCTTATAAGCATTAAACAATGATATTCTATTACCATTAGAATCATATAATTTAGTTTTATTAGCCAAAGCTAAATAAGACATAGAAGACATATAGTGCTCACCTACTTTATAAGGAAGGAACAAACTCTCACTAAACATATTCAGCACTCTTGAGTCTCTTGTATGCCAACCTCTTTGCTTGGTTCTACTTTCACTTAGCATATTAAAATGCCTAATCATTAAGGATACTTTATCCTCTTTAAATTCTTTTCCATATCCCCACCAATTCTGCATAAAACTTGCATAATATGATTTATGGGCTTTAGTCCAATCTTTAATGTCAAAGAATTCTCCAGAGAAAGCTTCCTTAAATATTTCTATAGAACCAGTTCCAACATTGACTATACCACCTGCAATATTACCTCCTAAGAAATATTTACTTGCAAAGCCTGTCAAGAATCCAAATAATTTACTAAGTACTATCTTATCACCTATCTTAATCTTAGGAACTCCAATACCATAGACCTGTTTATCAAGGAATTTCAAATACCTGTTATAAGCTTTTGATTTATCCTTTAATCTACTTTCTTCAGAGTTAATACCCTCTACAGTTCTTCTATTAAGTACTTCCTTTCCAACTTCCAGAGTATCAACCACTTGACTCATAGCTGCATAGGAATTCGCCATACCTGCATAAGCAAATGTAGAATAGAATAAATCAGTAGACAGCTCTGAAGGGTCCTTCAGTTTATTGACTCCATATAAAGGAACTCTGTTAATCTTTTCTTTTTCAAATGCCAATTGATTTTGGAACATATCCTCATCTATAGTATTATAGGTTTGCTGACTTCCAAAATCAGTATCTTCACTATCTTCACAGAATGTATCTCTTATCTCAGTCATTACAGTATGTATTGTAGCCTTACTTGAATTCTCAAATAATCTTCTATTTCTAATCTTATTTGAAAATGTTCCTTTAAACTGAGGCATTCTATGTAAAGGCATACTTCCTTCAGGAAGTCTTCTATCCAAGTCAGCTTTGAGTTCCATATATTCATTCAACCATTGAACTCTTTCAGGATAAGGTCTTATATCCCTATTATATTGTTCACTCTCATAATCAGAGCTTGGAATATACATTTGCTGTTGATTGTCCCATTGACTGTGTGCAGGATTTACTCCATCACCTTTATGCCATATTTTAGCTCTAGGTTTAAAGAAGTTATCCCATAATAGAGCTTTCTCAAAATCAGACTTTCCATCAAGATTTGGATACATTTGATTGAACTCTTCAATACTCTGTTTCTTAAACTCTAGCCAATCATTTTCATAATCACCCCAGCAATAAGGTGATATTATATTCCCTGTTATTGTGCCGTCTCTATTACTTCTCTCAATGAATATATCAGTATTTGATAGTCCAATATTTTTCAATTTGGATTGCAATACTCTTAACTGGTCCTGAGCTTGATTAGACATATCATCTGCCCACTTGTTAGCTAGTTTCACAGTTTTATCTGCCAACTGACCTATGACATCTGAGTTATTAGACATGGAAGCAAGGAATCTCTCAAACAGAGTTATATCACTCTCTAAGTCATTCATCAAATCTGATATAGGTACATCTTCTGTATTTCTGAATTCTATCAGTTTGTTATTACCTCTATTCTTCCAATTGAATATTACTCTTGCTGCTCTGGTAATATATTTGTTACCATAATTAGCACTCTCAAGGAATTTAAGGAAGAACTGACTTTCTTTATTCTTTAACTCATTAATAAGACCATTTCTACCAGTAAGTAACTTATTAAGTTTATCTGTAATATCCAATAAATTATAAGATACTCTATTACCCATAGAGTCTGTTATTATAACATTCTTGGTATCACCAAATAATCTATCAGCTCCTGATATATTGGATGTAGAAGAGTTTATAAGGCCTATTAATGCAAGAGCATTTCTAGCAAAGGTTCTAACAACTCTTAATGCTTTAGCATTAGCTGGCATATTAGAGTTAAAGTCAGTGACATTATCAAAATCAACTGATGCTAATGTATCAGGTATTTCAGCTACCATTAAATCACTCATCAATGCTATAGCTTCTGTTATTCCTTCAAGTGCTATTGCATCAGCAAAAGCTGAAGGTACATTAAGATTTCTTCCACTCTCTACTTGACCAACTATATTATTGAATTTGTCAAATAAAGAGTTACTTATAGCTTTCATTTCAGAGGTCTGTAGTTTCAGTCTATTTACAGCCTGCTTGAATACTCTGACATTGAAAGATGTTGGAGCATTATAAAGAGTCTCTCTGGTTTTAAGAGCTTCTTCGACACTTCCTGTAAAGTTAGGAGACATAAAGCCTTTGGCTATCATATCTGCAATCCTATCAGCTTCTAATGCTGCATTAGCAATATTATCTCCTTTTATACTATAGAATATTCTTTTAGCAATATTGGCTATCCTATTAGCAATAACTATCCAAGGTGTTCTCTTATCAATACTTCCTGCAATGGCTTGTCCTACTAAAGTACCAGCTATTTCTCTTTTAGAAGATTCTCCTAAGTACTTACTATCATATTCATCTCCTACTATCTGCTTCTGCACTTCAGGAGTTAATAAGTTCATAAGTCTTTCTACTAAAGGAGAATTACCTAAAGCTCCTACAGCAAAGTGTCCTGCTTCTTCAGCTAATACTCCAGTAACTTCTTTACCATTAGCTACCTGTATTAATTGATACAATCCATCAGCAGTTCTTTTAGCATTCTTAGTGCTATACCTTCCATTTATCTTTTCATCATTTTCAATGAATTTTACACTGACTCCAGCTTCATTGAGATAGTATTTAATCCTGTCTTGAAGAGTTCTATTAGAGATTTCCTGATTAAGAGCTAATTCATTGGAAGGATTTTTCTCAACTACAGATAAATTATATCTACCATCTTTTGTAGATGTAATAGTAGCCATAAATTCATTATTAAACTGGCTGTTTCTATTAAAAGATTGTAGCCTGTTTACTGCCTCTTCATAGTCATAGATACCAGAGTTTATATCCTTATTCAAGGTATTAATCAATGTATCTTTGTCTACATTAAGCTTAGCAAGACTTCTCAATGATTGAAAAGTAATTTCACCATTCTCATCAAACTTGGCACTTCCTTGTATCTTCTCAAGAAACTGAGGATTGGTTCCTATACCATAATACTCCTTTGCAAGTTCCCTATTATTAGAAGTGTAGTGAAGCAGGTCTTTGAATAACCTGCTTTCTACTACTTCACCTTTAGAGTTTGTGCAATGAGCATAAATTGAACATTTATCTGCCATATTAACAAACTTTTTCTCCTGTATTATCAATTAAACCATTACTTTGAATTTCACTCTTTATTGCATTAACAGTATCAGATAAGTCTGTATCTGATTGACTATTAAGATACTCTTTTATAGACTCTACCTGCTCAGCCATAAATTCCCCATTCTTAATACCATAATCAATTATCTGATTAATAGCTTCTTCTCTGTTGAAAGAAGTAGGAGTATCTTCTGGAATGAACTCTTGTGAGCTATTACCTTCTGTATTATTGTTATACTGTTCAGAGTCTGTTAATCTAGACTCTGAATCAGATATATACTGAAGAGATTTATTGGTAGTACCTAACTGAGATACCTTATAATAGGTTATAGACCCATCATAGCTTACATTGAACTTATCATTAGTACTCTCACACATATAGGTTATACCATCTACTACTATACATGGTCTGAATGCTACACAGTTCTTTGGCAATGTACTATCCTTAATAGTATAGTTCTTAGCATCATCACCAAGCTTATTGACATCTAGAGTAAAGTTAGAAACAGCCTCACCATTCTTATAAACTAATGTTTTAAGATATTTAAGATTGCTTCCTTTTGCTGTAAATACCAGTCTTCTATTATCAAGATGATTCAATATATACTGTTTAGCAAACTTCTCACTATTAGCAGTGACAGTACCTTCTTTGACCTCATTAAGAAAGTCTATATAACTTCTTTCAACCCATGCGCCATTTCCATCATTAGCACTAGAATCCCACTTTCTTCCTACTTTGATAGCAAGCTTCAATTCAGTAGGAGCAAGATTCATAAAAGCTAAAGGACTAAATGTAAATCCTAGTTTATAGAAGTTATACATGAATAAGTCTCTAGCTAAGTCAGGTTCTGTTTTAAGCAACTCTGCCCAACTTTCTTTCAACTCATCTTTCTGATAAGGAGCAAGTCCACCTATTCCCTGCACATTCATACTTATGTCACCAGTCTTTTCATTGGTAACAAACTGCATATACTGGAATAAAGGGAGAGACTTCAAATCAGGATTACTTTCAAGAGTATTGAATACTTCTTTAGCAAAGTGTCTAGTGTAATATTCTCTGGCTGGAATACCATCTTTAGTAGGCATCTCACCATTAAATAAACCATCCTCTTGCTGAGAAAGCATATAAACAAGCATATCACTATGGATGCTATTGATTGTATCAGCATCTAAGAAATTACTCTTAGTAAGTTCTGCTAATCTATTTCTAGCTCCACTATATGAAGGAGTATTATATGGATAGTAACTGTTAAGTAACATAGCAGCTCTCCTGTTCATATCATACATAGCCTGTTCATAAGCCAAAGGATTCTCAATAAGACTTTCAAGATATTCCTGATTACTTCCCTGCAAGTTGGTATTATTGGTTATAGGAGAATCTATAATATCTGTAACTTTCATATTTACAGACAAAGCATTCTTACCATTTTTAACAACAAACTTATCAATATAATTCTTGATTTTCATCTGTTGAGAATATAAATCACCAAAAGTAGAACCAACTGCATTAGAGGCTGTAAACTTAGATGAAGTAACAAACTGGGAAATATCACCTGCTACTGTCTGAATCTGAGAGAATAATTCTGCTACTTTCAATTGGTCAGCCTTGAATGACTGATTATCCATAGCATTCTTACCTTGCTCTCTCATAACTCTATCATTGACAATATTCAATGCAAGTTTGTTGATAGAGAAGTCTTCATCAGGGTTAGCTTTAGGACTTTCTGTATCATCTCCCATATAGTTCTTAACTACTTCTCTCATTGCCATATCAGCAGTAACACCATTATTAAAGCTATACTCACATATCTCTTTAATTATAGGTTGGTTAAATAACAAACCAATTTCTTGGGTTGTATAACCTATTCTAGCTAATACAGCACCAGCATCAGCAGTTATAGTATTCAAGTTCAAGAAATTCAATACAGGGTCTTTTACAGCATCTACAGATGCTGCCAAGAACTCTGCAACATTCAAATCAACATTAACACCTTTAGGAGCATGTAACAAATCATTATAACTATGACCAGCAAATCTGATAGGGTCCTTCAAAGTAAACTCACTCATTAAAGAAGAGAAAGCATGATTAGTATTCTGATTAGCAAATATACCAATCAACTTTCCAGCTACTTGATTCTGCTGATTATAAGTAATGATAGTCATTGGGTCTGAAGGGTCATAGTTAGGTTCTGGGTCTGACTTACTATCTTTAGCTCTTTCAGCTATAGCATTGAAGTCTACAGTTCCTTTACTTACAATACCTTCAAGATTACCAAATAACAACTCTCTTAAAGTTCTGGCAGCCTTAGAAGCATTAGCAAATCCACCCGGAGTATATCTCTGCTCAAAGGTTTCATAGTCCATAAGTCTTTCTTGAATTAACTTTATAAGCATGTTATTTCTAGCAGCTCTAGTATTATCAAGTGGAGACTTACTGAAGTCATAACTCTCAAAAGAGATATAACCTCTATCAGCAATAAACTGTGCAAAAGCTTCTTTATAACTGTAAGGCAATCCTGCTTTATCCCAATACTTGTAAAGTCTGTTAAGAGATTCAATATCTTCTTCTCTAGCTTCCTTCAAGACATCTTTTATGTTGGGATATGTTTCATAGAATTCCTTCCATATTTCAGCTACTTCAGAAGATGTTAATTCTCTCTGTCTATACTCATTTCTCATGAAGTACAGCTTATCAATATCAAAGTCAAATCCTGCAATAGTAGTACCCTGTGCTGGAACTTTGATAGTACCTCCTGCTGTTTTCTGACTGAATCTTTTCACTCTAAGATTAATCATAGAGTAATCTCTTTCAGTAGGAATTCTATAAGCAAGAATACTTAAAGCATTAGGGAATTTCTTTTCAAGTAATGTGTTACCATCCTTATCAGTCTTGAGAGTACCATCTTCATTACAGTAATCACTGAACTCCAATGCTACTTCCTTACCATTAATATCAGTATAACTAATATCCCAAGGAATTTCACACTCTGCATATAAGATGTTATTAGGATTATTAGGGTCTACAACATAGTGTAAATCACCTGACTCTTCATATCCCTTAATACCCATTGCAGATACCTGAACAGCACTACCTCCTTTAATAGACTGCTTATTAACTCTCTTCTTGAATATACTGAATAGCATTGCAGAAGAATCATGTTCTAATGCCCCTTCAAACAAAGGTACCAAGAACTTGTTATCTCCTGTCAAAGAATATGCTAACATATTATCCATAGATTCTCTGCTATTATTGATAGTAGTCTGAAGAAGTTTATCACTTAACTTCTTTATATCAGACACTTCATTAGCAAATAAATCATAGGATTCAAGTATATTAGCTACAATAAGAGAGTTATAGAATGAAACCAAGTTTCTACCATTCAATCTTACATCACCATATTTACCTCCAAGATTTACTTTACTTCCACCAACATAATTCTCATAGTGATAGTCATCCATTTTAATGTTAGCCATAATAAGCTTTCTTACCTGAGTACCAAATAACTGAGAGCTATTAATATGCTCAGGTACATTAGTCTGAATTCTATAATCACCATAACTTAATTGATGAATATAAGCCTTGTCAAGTGCATCACTTAACTCTTGAGCATTAGAAGCTTTAGATATATCAGTAGAACCAAATCCACCAACCTTAACAATCTTAGTAGAACCTACCAAATCTACACCCTTAGATTCCATCCAGTAAGCCATATCTCTTAACTTACTACCAGCAGGTAATAACTCTGGGATAAGTACTGCTTCAGCATACTTATGCTGAACTGGAAATTTTAACTTATCAGTACTATTTACTGCCAAGTTTTCTATAGTGTACATATAAGGTTTAATAGGTTGAAATACTACAGACATATTAGCAATTTCAGTAAGTTTGTCAGAAGGAATCTGAGCATCTTTACCATATTCAGCTCTGAGCTGTTTAATAGTATTATACACATTTTCCATTTCCTGTGTCCACTTACCAGCCATACCCATTACTTTTCTGTAGCTTTCAAGGGTTCTATATCCCTGACCATCAGTAAGAGTATTCTTAGTATAAGCTTTATATACTGGAGAGTTCTTGCCGAACTTAGCTTCAATAGCTTTCATGAATTCAGGATTAGACACTTCTGCATTTAAATTAATGTCATCAAAATAAACACATCTTTCTATTCCATCCTCACTATAAAGATTGCCATCAATGTCTCTAGCTTCAAGGCTTAATACACTGCCTGGGGCATGTATTTCCTTATATCTCTTCTGTAAGTCTTTAGTTCCCTTATAGAATGCCGGGTCAATAGTGAACAATTGAAGCTGCTGTATAGTAGCAAACTTTGTATTCCAATAGTAGTCTGCTATTACCTCATCTATAGACTTATTACCATTTACTTCTTGACTGAAATATACATATTGTACCTCCTTTTTGTTTGTCTTAGGATTATATACTTCTTTAGTTTCAAGAAGACCTAAGTTATTAAGGCTTGTTTTAAAACTACTTACAGCTTCCTCCATATAAGCTTGAATAGCCTTTACAACTTCTTGCTTTGAAGGGTTCTCTCCTATCATATCTGCATACTTACCTACAGTACCATCAGGAGATTTGTAATCCTTATTAAGGAAAGGAAGAGCTGTATATTCATTCTCTTTACTTGAGAAGTTTTCAATAAGTGAATACCCACCTTCTTTTAACTTAGTATTAGCTGCTGATGTGAGAGCCATTCTTCTTCTCTCTTGTCTATATACATCATACAGACCATCAAGTATCTCCTGAGCAGAATATCTTTTAGCTTTAATAAACTTAGATACTCCACTATCTCCTAAGATAAATACAGGATAATAAGCATATTGACTATTAGCACTTAGCTGTCTTTCAGAGAAATATTCTGCCATCATGTCAATAGCATGTTGCTTACTAGTAAAGTTCTCAAAGCTATTATCAGAAGTTCCTAAGAATCTCTTAAATCCAAAGTTAGCAGCAAAGTCCTTATCATCTAAACCACTCTCATAAAGGTCTTTAATCCATCTATTAAGAATAGTTCCATTGTCCATGAAGAAAGATGAATCCAAGAACTCATTTTCAATCATTCTTCTAAGACCTTGTTTGTCATTGTTAGACACAAAGCTGGCAATTCTGTCCATCTTGTCTCCAAGATATGAAGGAATAACATTACTGAACAAAGTAACATTGTTACCATTCTTATCTTTATGTCTTACTCTAGACTCAAGTCTAAGACCCTCTCTGTTCTTAGTTACAATAGATAACATCTTGTCAATCTTCTCTCTTATAACTCCCTGCTTTGCTGTAGAGCCTGCTGGAGAAAATCTTATAAAGTCTTTGAAAGACCTATTAGACAAAGAGTACTCACCTTTATCAAGTGATTCAAGCTCCTTCTTATTAAGAATCTTGTCAGTACCAAACTCTACCAACTCACTAATAGCATCAGTAAACTTATGAAGGTCTCTACCATTAGACATAATCTTATCTAATGTTCCACCATCAATGTCTATACCCAGAGCCTCAGTAATCTTAATAAGAACTCTCTTCTTTTCTTGCCAAGAAGTTTCTTTATTGTTATAGAACTTAGGAGCAATACTTACAGTCTTACTTGGGAAATATTCCTTAACCAATTCTCTCAGACTCTGCAAGTTCTTCCAATTAATGTTACCATCTTTGTTAAATACAGAGGTACTAGGATTAACTTGTTTACCTAAGGTAATGTTAGTAAGGTACTGACCAGAAAGACTATTATTTATTCTATTCAGCATAAGAGTCTTGAAAGTTCTTAGCCCATTCTTTACCTCTTCAAGAAGGATAGAATAAGGCTGAAAGTTCTTCTTAAAATCTACATAGAACTGTGTTCTAAGCTGGTCATTATCTACAAGTGCATCTACAACAGGCTGTAACCAAGTTTGACTATCAGCAGCATTTCTAAGTAAGCCAATCATCTGACTTTCAGATGTTACTCCTCTTAATATCTCAATCAAAGACTGATGAGCTTTAACAGGGTCAAGCATTATAGGGAAACCTAAGTCATCATATACTTCTTCACCATTTTCAACTCTTTGAATAAGACCTAGAAGTTTTCTTACTTGTTTTCCTACAGAACCAAATGCAGAGTGCATATCAGAGGTTTCTTGCCATGCTTCTCTTTTAGATTCTGAAGCATCATATAATTCAGACAACTTATTATCATTGTAGTTATCTGGATTTGTATCATCTGCATACTCTATCTTGTCACCAAGTCTGAGTTCCTCTGTATCTCTCAATCTCATTCTAGCATGAGAGACTAGTGCTCCCCAGTTTTCAAGAACCTTCTTATAGCTATTAGCAGACTCTATATCACCTTCTTCAACAGCCTCTGAATAGTATTCAAGTAAGTCATTATAAACACCTTCAAATACTGAGAATTGTCCTGCAACTAGCTTACCATTTGAAGTAAATCCATTACATATAACTTTCCTACTTAGAGAAGGATTAGCTGCTTGCAGGGCATCAAGTCTATCAGAGAACATAGTAGCAATCATATTGATTCTATTAAATCTCTCTTCAGCACTAAAAGACTCCTTCAACTTCTGATAAGACTCAGATAAATTAGAACTAGTAGTCTTGATAGACTCTGCATTCATTTTTCCTAAGTCTCTTCTATATGAAATCAAGTCCTGTACAGCCCTATCAAGGTCTGATGTATCAAGTGGAGATGAGTGTGATTCATCATACATTCCTCTTAATGTAGCTACTCTATACTCATTCCAACCCTGAATTTTACTAGCAATTACATCATCAATTCCCTTAATAGGATTATAACATTTTGTACTCATATAAATTAATATTAATTTTTATGCAAAGGTAAGTAATTTAATTGTAATATACAATGTATTATGGGAAAAAGTTAAGGAGGAATAAGTGATTGACTTACTCCTCCTTATGGGAATTATTCAGTTGAGATAATCTCTCTTCAACTTTATCAGCTATTAGTCTAAGCTCTTGGGGAGTAGAATCATTCTTAATTCTGTTAGCTCTTAAAGATATTACCCAAACATTACCCTTAATATACCCTTTAGAAGAGTCTATTCTATCTAAGGAATAATTCCTTCTTTGCAATCTCTGACTCCATTTCTGCATGGAGATTACTTGCATTCTCATGTGCAGTCTTAAACATAGACTTAATGCTTGCCATTCTTTCACTGAAAGAAGGTGTAGCTACAACTGATTTCTTCGCACCAAAAGCCATACTTTTTTTAGTTATTAATATACTTTCTTGCAATAAATTCCTCCATCAGAGGTTCTGCTAATTCCTTAGCCTGAGGATGTGGAGCACCTGTAATACCTCTTGCTCTATTGCCATTCCCACTTAAACCCTCCAGCAGTTTTTCTATTGGGCTTATGATTACAGCAATCTCCTATATGGGAGCCATTTATACCAGTGCATCTTGTTGCTTCTCTTACTCCAAAGTAAGTTGCTATAAGATTACCTTCTAAATCAAACTGACCAACAGGTTTACTGGTTTTAGCCCTCTGCTCATTTGTTCTTTTCTTTCCAGTATTCTTTGCTACTCTCTTAGCCACAGTCTCAGGAGTTTGCTTCTTACCTCTATGACTTTCCTTGAGTTTTTCTCTCTGCTCCTCAGAGAATTGAAATCCCCACATACCTTCTCCTCCACCAGTAATGTTATAAGACAGACCTTGGGATTTATACTCTGTTATATACTCTTGTTCTAACTTACAGGCTTCTTCTTTAGATAGTCCCTTATGCAATAACTCATGCTTTATGTTATCCCAACCATACTTTAATATAGCTTGAGCAAAATAAGGATGTTTGAGTTTACCATTCTTATGAACCTCTAAGTACTTATAGCCATTATTACCCCATCTGTATTCTGGAGCTTGACTTGTTATTCCTACATAACATTTACCACTTGGAGAAGTATGCTTATACACTATAAAATTACCCATAATTCAATATTTTCAGCAAAGATACTAAAAATATTTGAATTATGGGCACACTTTAATAAAGTATTTACACTTAAAGAAGTGTTTCCATTATACCTCTTTTGACAAACTCATCCATAAGTGGGTCTGCAAGCTCTTGAGCTTGTGGATGAGGTTTTCCAGTTTCAGCAATCCTACTTCTGAGTCTAAAGAATTTCTTCCAATCAGATACAAATCCAGTTACAATCAATTCTGTCTTTAAGGAGTTAGGTAATACAGCTCTAGCTTCTTGTGGTTTCCAACCTAAGTCAATCAAGTCAATATAATCCTTTTCAGCATTATTCAGACTGGCAATGAAGATACTCTCAGGGGATTTATCCCTTATAACAGTATGATAAGACCCATATAGTTTCAGTCTCTCATCATCTAACCAACAGGGTTGAATAAATGTAAGCTCATTGTTAAACTTATCCTTAGAATAGTTACAATACCTTGTACTTTCTTGAGCAAAAGACATTACTCTATGTCTTACAAATTCATGTGATACACCTCTATCACATACAAAGTGAACAGTAATTCTCTTTGCATGGAACTCTGTAGGTTCACATAAATATTGAAGTATATCTGGTATATACCCCTCAACAAAGTTCTCTATCATTACTCTGAAATTAGTAGTAATATAGTTATGTATTCTATCACCCAAAGGTCTTGTAACTACTCTGGAATAAAGATTTGAAGCAAAGAAAGGGACTAAATTATAGTCTCCTGCTGAATTAGGTATATCCAAATACACAGTACCATGCTCCAACATAGCACCATGACCAGACTTAATCATCCTATCCACAAAAGACTTGGCAGAATCTTCTGTTATCTTATCTTCAGACTTATAACATACTCTACCTACTCTCTCAATCTGTTTATATACTCCTTCAAGACTAGAAGGTTGGTTCCAAATCTCAAAATAAGGTTTAATTAGTCTCATTATTTTAAATTTATAGTAACACTTTCACAGAACATAAAGCTACACTCATCAATATTATGGTCATATTCCCTTAATAATGTTTCAGTATTCTCAATATCTTTAGGATTCTCATAAACACTTACACTGCTATTAGAATAGTCCAATACAACCAATTTCTCCATAATTACTCTTTTATAACCTCAAAATCATCTACATTCCAATCGCATAAGTCCTTAATAGCTTTTATAGATTTATTATCTTTCGATAAATGTGCTGCATATCTTAACTCATTGCAAGCCTTTTGAGGCAATACAATCTGCTCTTCAACTGCACCTTTAAGATCACAATTTGAGTAGTCTATATCCTCAAAATATTCACCATCTTCATCCTTTCCAGAGTCAGTAATCTCATAGTCAGATACCCTAACCTTTACAGTTTTACTAAGGGTGACACTTACTGTGACCTCAATTTCCCTTTCAGGATTATCAACCTGATTCCAAGGTGCATCTTTAGTATCTGCACCCATAGGATAATTATAATTGTCCATTATTTTTTTTTCCTTTTAATGTCTGTTATCAAGTTATTCTCTTTAATCAGTCTTCGAGCAATTACACATTCAAGATTCTTAGGTATGCTGATATGTTTTCTCCTATCATTCACATAGATAGCATGGTCTCCATTATGTCTATCATAATAGAAACCATTGAACTCTACTATCTTTATGAACTCTCTTGATGTATATTGTCTCATACTATACTTTCAGAATGTCTTTATACTTCTCATAAGTCTTCCTTATGACCTCTTCTCCTATAGGATTAGGTCTCTTTGAGTCCCTCTCTATACAGTCCTGAAGAGGTATGAAGAAATTCTTAAATTCCAATTCATACTTGAAATCATCTTGGGGATTTAATATATTCTCCTTTCTTAACTCCTCTACTGTTTGATTGTGTGCTTCTATATATGGTTTATAGAACTCTATCTCTTTGGGATTAAGATTCATATTATCAATGACAATATCATAACCCATCTTTATAGATGTTACAATAAATTGTATTTTCAAAGCACGCACTAATAGTTCTCTACTGGGAACCCAATACTTGCCCAACATATTTCTGATGTCATCATTATTGAATCTTACTCTATGTTCAGGGTCTTCAAGTACCCATTGTTTAGCCCATGTAGTCTTACCACTACCTTGAATACCTCGGCATAAAATTATCTTTGGCATATTATAAAACTCCTTTAATCTTTAATAAAGCACTCATTCTGTTCCAATCTACATAAGGTCTGGATAATGCACCATCTCCACCATATTTTAATGGTGTTCCAAGTGCTGTATCATCTATATAGATATTAGCATATATCTTAGGAGATGATGTCCACTCCTTTTGTTTAGGATTCTCATTTATTCCCCATAAAGGTATTCCATTCTCTTTGAACCAGTCAATAGCATCCTGTAAAGTATCATTAGATACAATCTCTCCACTAAGAGTTTTACCCTGATTATTCTTATCAGGATGACTTCTCATAGTGTAAAGAATAATCTTATGACCTTTCTCTATTAACTTCTTCAAGACAGGAACTGCTCCTATATCTTTACCTACTTTAGGAAACTTATGTGTAACACAAGTCCCATCAAAATCCACTGCTATTATCATATCTCCACATTTTTATAGTCAAACCCTAATTGTCCAACCCAACTCTTTGCTACTATAGCAGAATTAGATGAATAAAAAGTGCATAGCTTCTTTAGGGTCATCAGTAACTTTAACTATCATACTCAAAAACTCCTCTATGTATTCAGCATCTGGAAAAAGTCATATTGACATCATCCCATGCAGCATCTCTTTCATGCTCATCAGATTCATCATACCTATTGGTATATGTTTCTCTGTGACCATCTTTAAAGTGTACTATAAATGTCATACATTCTGATTTTTATCCATCCACATTACAGTCATTATAGCATAGTTTGCCATGTCAAGAAGAGTATCTTTAATAGACTCATCTTTAACCTGAGCTTCTTTCTTAGTGAGAGATTCAATTCTATTCATCTTATCTCCCAATCTAACCACAGAAGCTACAAGACCAAACTTATCAAGAGATTGCTCAAAGCTATTACCATAGTCATGGTTCTTAGCAGCATAAGTCTTAGCCATGTTATGAGTAATAGACATAAACTGTTCTACACTATCAGACAACACAGGTCTAGTACCTAAGTTTCTTATAGCCAACATAGCTTCATTCATATTACCTGCATAAGCACCTAAATTACAATGAGTTCTTACATTCTCAAGTTGAGTAAGTATTCTCAAATATTCCTCATTTACCTTTGATTCCATTCTTCCAATCATTTAGTTTAACAAACTTATCAAAGAAATCTTTTCTTTCTCTGACATAAAAATTGCCATCCTTTAATCCTATGTATATCATAGCATCAATCCAAGTTCTCTCTATAGGTAATTTCATTTTACACCTATAGATTACCTTATACTGATTACCTGTTTCAGGATAGACATAAATATTCTTCTCTGATTCTTCTATTGCTTTCTTACTAGCAAAGTAGAATAATACACATAGGATAATTGCTCCAATAATTATAAACAATTTTCCCATAATCAATGTATCCAATAATCACCTACAGTAGCTTCTGCTGGAATAGGTACTGATTTACAATACTTAGCAGCAGATGCTTCCATAGTTTTACTTACAATATTAGGAAATTCAACAAGTTCCTCAGGATATTCCCAATTACATTCATCATGAGTAAGATTAGCTAATAGACACTTACCAAAATATCCATTATCTACTACCCAATTAAATATATCTATTTGACTATCTTTAAGAATAATAGCACCTGTACCCTGAGTAGGAGAATTAAGTGACTTTCTATCAAACTTTGATACTTCTTGGAAATGTTCTCTTACTTCTTGATAAACTTCGTCCTTATAAGGCTTATGGTTTACTTTATAATCTTCCCAAAATTCTCTAGTATAAGACTTCTGTCTCTCATTCCACCTATTAAAACCTTCCCAATATGTCTTATGACCAGTAGCAGAACATAATAGGATATAGCCTTTAGTTCTTACTATCTTTGATGCTTTTTCTTTATATTCTGCAATACCGGGAAAACCATTAGCATAAGCATCTCTAAACTCAATAGCTTTTTCTAGAGTACATCCCATAGCATTTTGAATAGCATATTCAGTACCTCCAAACTGCTGAGAAAATTCTATACTTTTAACTTCCTTCCTTTGATGTGGGAATAACTTCTTTATATCCTTTATAGGTGTATCTCTAGGAATAATATCCTTATACACCATATAGGCACATAGAGAGTGTATATCTCCACTACCATAAAGAAATTCATCAATCATAGATTTCTCATTATATATATCCGCACCTAGTCTTGATTCAATAGCACTATAGTCACAACTACACCACTTATTACCTTTCATAGCTGTAAAACAAGCTCTAGTTACTTCATCACTAGGTAATTGCTGCATATTAGGATAAGGACATGCTTTGCCTTCTTTCTTTTGTTTAGAAGAAGGATTAACAGGTAAACCTTTTAATCTAGCTAAATCATCATTATTTTCTTTACTACCACAAGACATTCTACCAGTATCTGCACCTAATTGTTTATAATTAGTATGTATTCTACCAGTATTAGGATTAATAGCATTAAGATGATTTTGTCCAAAAGAGGTTACTACTTTAGCTGAACCATTATAACCGGGATAATAATCATCATCACCTTCTTCCCCTTTACCTAAATAAAGTTTAAGAAACTCATCATCTATTCCTTTTTGTTTCTTTAGTACTTTTTCCATTGCACTATCTTTATCTTCTCCACTTTTTTTATCCTCTACAGTGGTATCAAAACCTAATTTCTTTAATAGAGGAATAACTTGTTTTGAAGATGCCCAATTAATAGTACATACAGGTTCAGTATTAAATCCACTAAATAAATCACCTTGAGTATCTATATGTGTAAACTCTTTTAGATTTGGATGATTACAGACGTATCTATTTAAATCTTCAATAGCTTTATCTAGATTCTTCTTATCATTAACCATCTTAGCTCTCCACTTAGACTCTTCAAGATGAATACCACACCATTCCATGTATGCTATTACAGGAACAAAATCACATTCTAATTTAGCTGCAAGTGTACATTCTTTTATTTGACAATCTTTCAATTGACTAACCATTATATCATATAAATGAACCACATCACTAGCAGCATATTTAATAACACTATCATCTATACCTCTCCATTGTATCTGACCTCTAATAGTTTTATCTATAAATATATTACATCTTCGTTTTGCTATACTTTGAAGACTATAAGATATACCATGTATAAGGTCTTTATATTCTGGAGGATAACCTAAATAAAGCACTTGTTCCACTATCATAGTATCATATACTTTTCTAGGTTTAATATCATAGTTGTACAACCATTGTAAATCAAACTTTAAATTCTGACCTATAATGTACTTACCTTCAAGAACATCTTTATAAAGTCTAATATCAATGGTTGTACAATCTACTACTATCTGTATAGATTTATCAATGTTACCAAATTGAGCTAATAATAGTTGCCCTATATGACAGTCTTTACACTTAGTTTCAGTATCAAACTGAATAAAATTCCATTTAGATATTATATCTAAAGATTTTTGTACACTTATAGTGCTGCAGATAGAACTATTAAATAACTCTTTCTGTCCAGTAACAAAATATATCATATCACTCAAATGTTATAGTATGACCAAAGCCAGTAACAAAGTCAATTGATTTAACCTTTGCATTAGCTTCTTCAAGTAATGAACCTTCTACTATCATTGGTCCACCAGATGGGTCAATAAACTTATGCTTGTCATCAACATATCCTATTCTAAGAGTAGGCATACTAGTCTTTAATAGGTAAGTCTTTTACTCTTCCCCATCAGATTTCTTCATCATTTTGAGATAGTTTTCAATACCACCTCTTGAATGTAACTTGATAATCTTTTCCATTACTTAGTATATGCTATAAGTTCTTTAAAATCCAATACATATTTATACTCTTCAAAGAATTTGCTACCAAGAATACCATGAACAATAACTCCAGATGCCTGTTTGATTCTGTCAAAAGCTTCTTGCATATCAACTACTTGAAAAGAGGAACTATAAGACTTGTTATTATAGGTAAAGTCCATAGAGATATAGTCTATATCTACAGAATTACCTTCCATTCCAAAGACAGAACCTTTTTCATCAAGCTTCTTATAGTTTAGAGAGTCTATAATCCTACTATTTATAATACACATATTTGCTCCTGTATCTAACAGAAAGTTCAATTTGGTACTTCCATTATAGAAAGTTACTACAGGAAGGTCTGTCAGATTCATAGACTCCTTAAAGGACATTTCAACTTTCTTCCTATCATAGTCTTGCACACCATTAATAATAATGGCTGCAATAACTACAATAACTAGAATTATTATAACTTCAAATATCATGTTTCATGTTTTCATATTTATTACTACTTAATACCAGTAGAACCTAATCCACCTCTATTATTATCACCCAAATCATCAACCTGTACAAGCTCTACTCCAGAACTAAGTAACCATTTAATCTTCTGCCACATAGTAGCTTTCTGACTAAGTTGGATTCTGAACTGACAGATTCTACCACCCTTCTTGATAGAAGTAGCTTTCATAGGAGAACAGATATAATTCCATTCATCCTTGTTACCTGAGTATGAGTTATCTACAATACCCTGACCATTAGGAATAAATATGTTCATCTTCTTAGGTCCACTACTTCTTGAGTCAATAGGTGCTTCAAATCCTTCAGGAAGTTTGATTGCTACTCCTAATGGAATATAGTAAACAGGAATTTCTACATCCCTATGACTTACTTCTTCTCCATTAATAGTTGTCTTTTTAAGAGTACCTGATTGAGGTGCTGGGATTTCCATATCCACAGCACTTCTCAAATCAATCCAATCTCCCTTGGGATTAATCTCTGGCATACAGCCTTCTGTTAAAACTTTTACTTTAATTTTCAGTTTCATGTTTCCAAAATTTACTTGTTATGTCTACCAACTCTCTACCACTGACCTTGTAAAATCTTTGATTGGTAGTCCTACTGTTAAGTGGACCAAACTCTTCCTTATAGGGTCCAAGTTTTATATAATCAAAGTTGAATAGGTCAATGCTATCACTTAACTCTTGCCTTCCACTATACCAAGCTGTCTTTATGGAATTATAATGGTTGGTAATAAAAGAAGCCAAAGTATTTACTTTATCTGGCTCTGCATCACCTCCCATGAGAGCTATACAGCTAATTCCACTATTCTTCTTGATAAGTTTCCTCACTTCATTGAAAGTTAGTTCAGTACCAATATCCTGTGCCAAGTAAGAGCTATGACAGCCCTTACATTGACATGGACAATTAGATATGTTGATAGCAAGAGTTACTTCATCTGGCACTTCAGCAAAGACTACTTTTGCATCCACATACTTTAGCATATCTCACTCCTTCCATCACTATAAGTTCTGTGACTTGCCTCAATCTGCCTATCTTTACCAAATGATTTGATAGGTCTGAGATAGCCAATCACCCTTGTATATTGAGTGATATTCTTACTATGACACTTTGGACATTCAGTGATAGGATGCTTAGTAATGTAGCCACAATCATCACACTTACTATTAGGAATATTAAATGTGAAGTAGTTGGTTCCATTAGCTATTGCAAAGTCTATCAGTTTGAGATACTGTTCCTTACTCAAATGGTCTTCAAGATTGATATGAGCTGCACTGCCTCCATCAGTATATTGGTAAGTCTGCCTTCCATGAAGTATAAACTTATCAAGTACTGAGGTGTCATCATGTGCATCATAGAAGTATGAATTGTACAGGTTCTCATCCTCTGGAACCCAATATCCATCTTCCTTATCCCAATTATAATTCTTTCCTCCTAACCCTTCAGCAGGAACTACCTCAGAATTGAATAAGAATGGTCTATTGGCATCATGGATGGAATGTATCTTATTCTGCTCTTTGATAGTACCAAGAACCAGTTGCAGGAACTCAATATACTCCTTGTTGTTGCCAACAGTCATACCTAAGAATCTTGCAGCCTCATTCAAGCCATTGATACCTATAGTACTGTACAATTTGCTAATATGAATATATCCACCATTTGAAGCAGCAAACATGCCTTTATCTTCAAGGTCATACAACATTGTCTTGAAGGCAATATGATACTTGTAGACTCTTTGGAGAATATCTACTAAGTAATCCCTAAGAAATGAAGTATTTTCTTTCCATCCCCCATTCCTCTTCAATCCATAAGCCTTATCACAATCCTGAACAATCCTATTGATATTAAGAGTAATAACATTGCATGAACCAGTCATAACACCAGTAAGACCTGATGTAGGATTAAAGGTATTCTCTGCAAGCTCATTCCTTAATCTACAACATGATGCAAGACTATCAGCACTATCTGATATATAGGTAAAAAATGAATGTCCTTCTGCATACATTTCAGCAGTGAAGTCCTTATAGTCCTTATCTATAATATCATTGGTCTTAGGGTCATACACCATAGCCATAGTTTCCACAGGAAAAGTCAGGATTTGCTTGGTTCTTAACTTATTGAAGAATTTCATAAACAGCCTTTGTAGACAGTCTACTGCTTCCCATTGAGGCTTAGTACCATCAGGATAATAGAACTCTCCAAATAGTGAGTCAAAGTAAGTATGGTCATAATAAGATACATTAGTAAATGGACTTTGATATGACCTATTACCAGCAGGCTGATTTACACCATAGATAAACTGTTTGAATGCTTTATATATGGCATCTCTTACAGTCCTCTGCTTACTGCAATGGTCTGTAGTAGTTACTACATCCAACTTTTCATACCAATTAGGACCAAATTCCTGCACAATGTAATAGTTGAGAGCAATAAAATATTCACCTACTGCCACTGCACCCTTACACTGAGAAGATAGCAAGAATATAAGATTGGTTACTTGACCACTGAATGATTGCAGGTCATTAGGAGGTGTTGGAGTGATACCATCAATATTACCTACTCCTTCCATCATAAGAGGATATAGACTCACAGCCATACAATACTGCTTCAAGACAGGAGTAGTTGCTTCATCATGTGTATAAATGATATGAGAGTTCAAATCCTCTTCATACTTCTTAGCTACTTCAGGGTACATTTCATTCAGCTTGTCTTTCATCCTTTGCCTCTGAATAACCCTATTAGTAGTCTTATATACTTCACCCTCAAGGTTGGCAACATTCTTCATAGTTACATTTGCATTAGCATCTGTTTCTGATGAAGTGGCTGCATTCTCATTAGACTGACTATACTCATCCATATAGTCAATTCTTTCTCTAATGAATCTTGCCTGCTTATGCTGCTCTCTATAAATGATATAACTCCTTGCTACATCAAAGTGTTTGTCATTCATAAGAACATCCTCAACCTTATTCTGTACCTCTTCAATACCTATAGTATCTCCTTCCAAAGTACCAAACAAGGCACCTATCATATCATACAGATATTGAGGCATTTTCTTGTTGCAAGACTTAAAGGCTTTCTCTACAGCACTTATAATCTTATCAACATTAAATTCCTCTATACTGCCATTTCTTTTTACTACTTGCATATTACAATGTATTTAACCATTCTCTTAAATCATTAGGACCAGTTTCATTAATACCCACAGGAACTCTTGGTCTGGAAGTGAGATAAGAAGAAAGCTCTTCTCCTATCACAAAAGGACTTCTCATTTCTATTTGGTCATTCTTTCCAAACTTCAATGTACCTACTGCCTGTGTAAATGGACAAGCCCACACCAATGGGACAAGGATTCTCCTATTGACTACAATAAAATCATAGTCAAGCAGCTTGAAGTTTTTGAAGTACTCATCCTTATCCATATTCTGCCTTATAATAGCCCAATATAGTCTAGCCTGAATATCATATCTCCAATCTACAAATGACTTATAGAAATCCCATTCTGTATGAGAACTAGTCTTTAAATCTACAGGAAGTACCCATTTCTCTTTATGATTGACTACAATCAAATCAGCCATATTTCTATACTTTACACCATTGAACTCTCCCTTGAACTTCAACTGATAGAATCTCTCAATATCTGGTTCAAATGGATTATCCTCTGCAAAGTAGAATTGAGTGGATTTACTCTCTTTCAATGCTCTTACTGCACTGCACACATCTTGATAGGTCTGAGTATCAAGTATAGTCTTACTGCCTGCTATAAATAACAGGTTATAGTAGTCAGCTCCTTTCTCCTTGATAACTTTAGCCCTTGTCTCAGGCTTCCAGTTCATTTGATAACTCTGATATTCAGTCTCCTTAATGATTGCATCATCAGGAATTGTAATAAGACTCCTATAAGAATCTCCATACTGACTGAACAAAGATTTTACCATCTTTGTAATAGAGTCTGGAGTAGAAGGAAACTCAGCAACCATAAACCTTTCATTAAACTCTTCTTGACCACCTGTGATTAAGGAGTCCACTGCACTCCCAAAAGTAAGAGAAGGTGTCTCTAACCTGTCAAATAATTTATCCAAGTTATTGAATCCCTCCCTCTCATATCTTGCAAGGGTTGAATAGCTTAATGCTGGGTCTGCCCTATATGTTTCTTCAGACACATCCCAAGATATACTTCTTAAAGATTTTCTCTCCATTAGTAATAATCTTGATTGCATTCCTCACTACTGAAATCTTCATATTCATCCTCCTGCTCTGGCAACTCAAGAGCCTCACAGTAAGTATCTATTTCTGACTTCAATTTCCTCATTTCTCCAAGGTCTGCTTTCAAATACTCCTCTTTAGGATTTTTCTTACTGAGACCTTTCTTTACTCTAACAAGAGATGAATCAACTAAGAGTTGGAGAGACTCAAAGTCCCTACTATTCAAGAACTTATGTGCAAGCTTTGCATCCCCTTCAGGTAATGAGGGAATCAGAGCCTTTATTCTGTCTATTGGTTCTCTATTGTCCATAACTCTTGATAATTTCTATTGCCTGCAAAAGTTGTTTCTTGGTATATACCTCAAAATAGATAGACTTTTCACCTTTTTCAATGTACAGGTTATCAAGATATTTTATAAACATCTTTTTCTTGATATAGAATACATCATTTTCTATTCCTTTGGCTTCAATATAAACATTGAGGTCATTATATTTGAAATAGAAGTCTGGTGTATATCTGATACCAACAATTTTACCTGTTTTCTGAATTAGTATCTTTGAGGGACAAGTATTTGTCCCGTCTGATAATCTTTTGATTTTCTGCTTGTCAGTCTCCTTATCATAATATGGGGTAATAGGCTCAAAACCCTCCCATAAAGTAAAGGTGGTTGGCTCATATTGAGGCTCAAACCCTTGTTGAAGAAGAGTATTGTATATGCTCTTCTCCAACTGGGATTTAAATGTTATACCCTTAGAACTACTCTGTGTGGCATTCCTGATTTTCTTGTTCATATCTCCATCTAAAACCTCCTGCAATTCTCCTTTCACCCTTGCAGCATTTAGATATTGAGCCTTGATTTATGCCAGTAATCCTACTTGCCTCTTTAGCAGAGATGTATTTGACTTCATTCCCATTATTATCTATTGATATGATAGGGTTTCCTCTTGTTACTTTCTGCTTATTAGCTCTTCTATCTATACAAGAGCCATACCTTATATTGTACTTAGCAGTACACCATTCAAGATTTGAAGCTTTGTTGTTTAATTTATTCTCATCTCTATGATTAATATAAGGTAGATTATTAGTATTAGGAAGAAATGCTTCAGCCACTAACCTATGAACAGCTCTATAAAATCTCCTACCTTCTTTAACCAAAATAACCCCATAATAGCCATTACTTGATATTGAAGGTTTCAGGATTTTACAGACCCCAGTATGGTTATAATTTGTAGACCTTACCTCCCCATTACTACTGACTTCATAATTGGGAAAATTGCATACAGGTTTCCACATGTTACTTATTCTTGAACATTTCTTTCAGTATGTCTCTCACAATAGAACAGGCAATTTTTGCATCACTTACAGACCTAAATGCTGCAAAGTTCCTGTAGTTCTTGATATGAGCCTTATTAGCCTTGGTAATTCTACCATCAAGCATAGAGATTACATAAATCTCAGGACTCTTCTCAATATGGTCCTCATATTTCTTGTCCAACTCAATGGCTACTTCTCTAAGTACCATAGAGAATGCAGCAGCAGGAAGAATAGTATCTACACTATTGAGATAGTTATAGACCTTCTCAATCTTCCAACCAAGTTTCTCTGCAATCTTCTGAATGTAGTACTCCAGCTCCATAGGAACCTCAGATTCAACCACAGTAGACTTTGTAGGATTAGTGGTGGTAACAATGCCAAGCTCAAGGAGCTTGGGAAGAGTATCCTCAGTTACCACAATGTGCTGAACTACAGCTCCACCAAAGAAAGAGTCTACTACCTTAGATACTTTAGTTAAAGTATCTCCAATCTGTACTTTCTTGCCATTTTTCAAATAAATCTTTTCCATTTTTTTTGTTTAGTATTAATATTCTTCGTACCATTTTATAGGCACACCATAAATCTCTTTTACCTTATTACTTATATCAACAAATAGTTGGTGTGGCATCTTAGTACCACTCCTTGCAAAGTATGCAGGATGTTCAATCTCTATAATATGATTGAACCTATCATTAATATAAGGTTTGAAGGTTTGGGCTTGTCTGCCAAACAATACATATACTATGGCTGTATTATATTCAGACAAGTTCTTTAGCAATTTAGCTATGAATGGTCTCCATAACATTACATGGGAACCTATCCTATTCATTTCTACAGTGAGTGCAGAGTTTATCATTAGTATTCCTTGTTTAGACCAACTCTCAAGAGAGTTGTCAAAGGTAATACAATAATGTGGAACTTCAAAATTAATTGCTGCTTCTTTAACAACATTTAATGAAGGAGATAAATTATCCTCATCAACTTCCTTTCTATTCCCAAATAATACTCCAGTTGCTACTCCCTTTTGTGGATAGGGGTCTTGACCTAACATAACTACTTTCAAGTCATTGAAAGGACAAAGCTCTAATGCTCTGAATACATCAGATTGGGCAGGACACAATGGTTTCCTCCTATATTCTTGCCCAACCTTAACCATTACATTATTAAGCTCTGTCCTATCAATTACTTTCATCCAATCTCCAAAGTATTCATCTAATGTCATATCAACATCATTATGTCATCAATATTGTCAATAAGGCATTCATTTAGTGTATCATTAGAGCAGGTAGATGGGGTAGGTTTAATAGGTTCTATAAAGAACTTATTGAAATTATCTACTATGACCTTTACTTTCCTGTCTTCTGGATTACTGCTGAAACTATAATTGCTCCTTGGGAAATTTATGTCCCTACTTGTATAATAGGGAATCAATTTCTTGATGATGCCTTTGTTAATCAACTTATCAGACTCTAAAAATACTTTGGGACTGACATGGCACACAGGTCTGTAATAGACCATAGTATTACCATTGTTCTCAGTATGTACACTTCTTGCAGTTAATGTACATAATAGTAATGGAGTGTAGCTCTCATCAAAGATGATACCTTTACCACCATAATACACTTCACCCTTATTGGTAGTTATCTTCTGCAATCTTTTACCATATTCTACATTAGTAAATAATTGAGCTATAATACTATCAAAGGTTCTCCTCTCTTGGCTTGGTGCATTATCATATAATGACAATATTATCCTCTTGACTCCCGTAATTGAGGGATAAGCCATATTGTCTGAGACTATCTTTTCAAAGTGTTCTCTTGCAATCACAGGTATCTCTACTTCATCATTGTTTACTTCAATGATAAGGCTTCTTCTAAATACATTGTTACTATCAAGAGACAGATTCATTTCAAGCTGGTCTGGATTGTTAGACTCACTGCTATAGAAAACACCCATTACATTATATGCAAATCTTGGGTTAAATTCCATTATACTTCAGTTTTAAGATACATTGTTTCTGCATTATATGTGATAAGGAATGGCAGGTCTCTGTCAATGAGAGGCTCACATTGATTAGCACAGAAATTTACAAACAAATTAACCATATAGGATGCAATCATATTTGCACAGAAGGTAGTTTGTTTATAGGAGCAGATAGTTTCATCAGCTTCTGCATCAGAGAATAGGAACTCATTATTGTACCTATTGATGTTGTACTCATCATCTCCCCTAATACACAATACTTGAAACTCTTCTGCTGCTAATCTACCATCAATAAACAAGCAATCCTTTCTCTCCTCTTCTGGTTTGGATTGAACATGATTTACCCATTTATTAAAGAAAAGTCTTCTTGCTGCCATGTTATCAAAGCCACAAATCATAATGTCTGATGCCTCAGATTCATCAGTGAATCTTTCACTTATTGCAAAGACACTACTATAGCCAGCATAGTTCCTAATCATCTCAGCCAGTGCAGATACCTTAGGTCTACTTAAATCAGATTGACCATATAACTGACCTGACATATTGACAGTTTCCACTATATCATCATCATAAATAAACATGGCAGTTGGCTTCATTCTTGCTAATAAGAAGCCTACATAACTACCAATGCCACCTACACCTGCCAAAATGACAGTCTTCTTCTGAATGTTCTCATACCAAATGGCAGAACTAAACCTACTTGTAGCTTCATCTACCAGTAAGGTTGCAGAGTTTGTAGGTATTTCCTGATGTGCATCTTCTACAGCTTGGTCAAGAATATCCTGTTCTTCTTCTGTTAAAGATGAATCATCACTAATATCTTGAAGAATCACTTCATAGTCTTCCATTGAGTTAAATTCTTCAATAGCTTCTCCTAAAGCTCTCTCAGATTCTGCTACTCTATTTTCTATTTCACTTGTTGTCATAATATTAAATACTTTTGGAGTGCATCAATATACCCTTTGATATAATCATTTTCAGGAAGTTTTGTAAGCTCCTTTATCATATCATGAGCACAAATAGCACAAATTTCTGTTTCATCAAAGTCAAGCTCTTCTAATTTCTCATCTGTTATATACCATGTCAGATACTCTGCATAAGTCTCTGCCCATATCTTGAAATTATTCATGCCAACTTTGCCTTTACCAAATCTCTTTTCATACAGTGCAGGCATTGACTTAGCCCATTTAGTAATGTTAATCTTACTATCATTAGAAATGATAATACTACCTGTAATCAATTGAAGTACAAGAGATTTCAGAGTAACCTTATCAAATGATACTTGACCATAAGGTATGTCATATTCCTCTTCAAATGGCAAGTCATCTGCATCATCAAAGAGAGTTGGCTGAACTACCTTAGGCTTATTAGCTTCCTTCTTGACAAGATTTGCTGGACCTGCCTTTGTACCATAGGAATTAGCAATAACAGGCTTATAACCACCTTGATATGTAGGTGTCTGAGCTTTCTTGGCTTTTTCTGCCTTTTCTGCTTTAGCTTGCTTGATTTCCTCAAGTCTTGCTGCCATGTCTGGAAAGGAATAATTCTCACCTTCTTTCTTTATTTTAAGATAGAACCATTCAATCTCATCTGCATCACTTACATATTCCTTAGTATCTTGCTTTTCACCATCACCAAAGAACTCATAAGACACAGACTCTTTGACCTGCTTTGACTTAACCCTCCTTGTAATTGCAGCAGTATAAGTACCTGCATTATTCACAATGAGAGATACAAAGTTATTTCTATCCCTACCTTCCTCCTTTAGAGTAGCAGTATCTGTTCCACTAAAGAAGGTACTCATATTGTTATGGGAATGTATAAGACCCATTTGGCAATCAAGTAGCTCAGGATTCTCACACATATAGGCTATCACATCAGGATTCATATCAAACTCTGTATAGGCTTGAGTGCCAATATCCATAATGTAAATATCCACACATCTTATCACAAGGTCATTATCTTCAAATGAGCCTTCATGTGTAAAGAATAATGTACCTGACCATTCAGTACTCCACACCTTTTGGCAGGCAAATCTTATCTTTCTTTCCACTTCTGCTGGAATAATCAGCTTATAATTATAAGTACCTAACTTCTGTACCAAGCTGATTACCTTCGTGGGTTGCTTTACTTCTTCCATATCTATAATTTAACACTTTAAGTATTATTGCTAATATGTATAGTGCAGTATGAGTATTAAGAATTATGCTCTTATTCTCATTCCTTACCTCAACAATATCTGTAATATCAATAGTAACCTCTCTTCCCTTGAACATGCAAACCTTCTTGCCTATATATTGAGCATAGTTATTTACATTGTTCACACCTTTATCATAGTAAATCTTCCCATTATCTATGATACATTCTTTCAAGATGCCTCCCCTCTTCAATTCTGCAAAATTAGCAGTAAATTCCTCCTTATTAAATTGGTCATTATACCACTTAATAAACTCATTACTAATAAGTACAATAAATTCAATGAGTGACATACCAATAGAATAAGAGCCATTGACATAGTTAAATTTGAGTTTCTTAGAGCTAATAAAGTACCTTACAAACTCCTTGAATTTATCAGGAGTAATGACACTTCCATAGTAATTAGGAGACAGATATGTAATGAATCTATCTACACCTGCTTCCATATTATTAGTGCCTAACCTCTCCAAGTAATTATAAGGTCTTCCAGCAATAGATTCTACAGTTACATACTTACTTAGTTCAAGGCAAAACATGTTCCACATATCCTCATCATAGTCCCTATTGAGGGTACTAATAGTACTATTGATGGGACCATCACCTGTGCAAGGACTCTGGAACTTAGTAAAGTCACCTGTAGGAATACTACTAATATGACTGTGCATATATCCACTACTAATGTGAAGCATGGTATATTCTGACCTATTAAGTGTAAATCCACCATTCAATGTACCATTATACATTATTTTCACCTTAGCCCACAGATGGTTAATATCCACAAATCTGTCATATTCATTGGTTACTCTTACATGAGGAAAATGTACAAGAATGAATATGCCATTAAACTTGGCATCCCCAACCCTTCCCTTTACTGTAGCATTTGTAAACACATTTACAACCTTTTCTACTTGGTCTTCGGGTAAGTCAGTAATAGCCAATGTTTTATACATGCTCCAATCATTCCTGTTCATGCTTACAGTACCACCATCGGGAATATAAGTAGCCAAAGATTCTATCTTTAACCAAGATTTGAATCTGTCCAAACTCCAATATCCTTGCATATCAACCTTATCCTCTCCAAAGAAATCATTGAATATGCTTAATACTCGGAGTGGTCTGTCCATCAAGGAGTCATATAGCTCTTCTATCCTCTCTTCAATTAATTTAATTGTTTCTCCACTCATATTACTATAAAAAAAAGTAGGTAAGGGGGCATTTCTAACCTCCTTACCTACTGTTACTTACCCTTGTTAATTGACACCCATTCCTTCAAACATATCATCAATCTCATCATCAGAGTAAGGAGAAGCTGACTTAGGCTTATATTCCTCAGAAGGTGTGGCACTTACTGCAACTGCACCCCCAAGAATATCAAGTACTTCCCCTTTCTCACAATCTTCAATTGTGCCATTATTCTCAAGAATTTCCACCAACTTGCTGATAGTAGCTCTTGCTACAGTATCAACACATTCACTACCATTATTTATAGGTGCTACAGGAGCACTTACTTCAGGAGTGTCTACAGGTGCTTCTACTTTTTCCTCCTTCTCAGTCTCAGCCTTAGGAGCATCAGGCTCTGAACCACCATTACTTTGTATCAATGCAATAAGGTCAGCAGTCTTACACATAGTGAAATTCTTGCCAAACTTCTTTACACAAGCATCCTGTAAACCCATAGATTTGATAGCACCATATGCCTCAGTTCTGCTCATTGCAACAGCACCACTTCTAATCTTCTTATTGGTATTAGTAAGCATGAAAACCAACTCATTTGTGATAGTACCCTTGTAAGGAACATCATGTGGCAGGACTGAAGCATCATTCTTCAATTCAACTTTTGATGTACCCTCAAAGAAGGTCATACCACTATAGTCAATACCATTAGCTTTCAGGTCATTTTTCAACTCAGCAAGGGTCGTGGCTGCTGACATAATAACACTCTTTTTCTGATTCTTAGTCTGTACGACTGTAATTTTTCTTGCTTCCATGTTTTCACTTTTTTTTATAAATTGGACTTATTGAAACTTTAATCTATGCAAAAGGGCAAATCATCCCAATCATTGTCCTCTTGTCTTGAAGAGTTAAATAAAGGCTTGATTATTCTAAAGAACTCATCTTTGCCCTTAGCCTTATACAAGTCTGAAATATCTTTCCCTTCATTAAAGGGTGGTAATACTACATTAGTAAACCCTGTTTCCTCAGCTAACTTCTGAGCATCTTTTAATCCTGGCTCATCATTATCCAAGCAAATGAAGACTTGTTTATATCTTCTTTTCAGTTCACTAATTGCAGTATCACTCATCCTATATCCCTCACCTTGAATGGCAAGAGATGGGATACCTGTATTAGCCCATAGACATAGAGCATCTTTTAATGAAGAGCATATACATATTTGCTCCCCATATTCAGGTACTTTAGTCCATAGGCTTACTACAGAATTGTCATGCTTATTACTCCACTTATAACCAACTTTGTTGAAAGGCTGATATACCTTTAGAGTAACTTTACCTTCCTTGTGTTCTACATAAGCATAGGCATACTTATCAGCTCCAAACACATATCTATGACCATCTTTTATGACAATCTTATGAGATATGGGATAAACCTCTGCATACTTGAGCCATTCCAGAGTTATACCATAGGATGCCCAATATTCAATATCATAACTTCTCCAATCTCTGACTTTGCACTGCAAGTCTGTATCTTTGTTATAGCTATTTGTACTTCTTACAGTACAGGGAGTATATGAATGAATACTGGCACCACCACAGAACTTTGAAATGTCCTCATTAATCCTTGTTAGAGTACTGATATAATCAGTACCCCACATATGACCAAGCAGGTCAAACAGACCTCCTCTATCCCTCGTGGATAAATCTGTGTAAAATATTCTTCTACCATCAGTAGAATAAAGACCAAAAGAAGGTCTCCTATCCTGTCTAAGAGGACTATTTATAATACAAGGAACCTCTGTGACTCCTAAGTAATATGACAGAATGTCTGCTTCTGTCACTTTACTTAGAATATCATCAAGGCTCACAGAAGATTTACCTTTGCTGATTGCCATTGCTTTTTTTTTAGAAATTACTACTTACTTACCAAAATCCCAAGGTGTACCACCAGCAGCATCATTAGCAGCAGGGAAAGGCATATCACCTGCTACACCAGAGTTACTGAGGTCTGTAGGTTCTACATCATACTCCTTCAAGTCACCCACAGTAAACTCAGTAGTAGGATATGCACCAGCAGCCTTTCTTTCCTGCAAATCTGCATCCAACTTACTGTAGTCAGTGATGTTGTTCTTCAAGAACATCTGATTATAAACAGCCTGATACTGCTTGTTATCATCAGTGGTTCTTACACCAAATAATACCTTAACCTTGTTATTAGGCTGCAATGCAATAACATCTCTCAGCTCCTTGAAATTACCCTTGAAATACTCAGCAATGCTTTCAAGTCTTGCTTCACAATCCTCAGGTTTGTCTACCATAACCCAAGTATTGTTAACATATTTCATTACATTAGGAATGTTGAGGTATGCCTTAATAAAGTTAGTAAGCTCTTCTTCACCATGATAAGCAGGTCTATAGTCCTTATCAATGTTGGCAGGACCATTCTTATATACAGGAATTTCATGTGCCTTAGCCTGCTCTATAGTAACCCAAGCAGTTCTACCATACTTATCAATTACCTGTACTTTAGTCTGGTCTCTATTGTATCTGTATTCCTTTCTGATGAAGAAAGCTACTTTAGTAGTAAACTCAATGCCACCACACTTTTCAGCATCAGTCTTAACAATGAAGTCAAGTCTGACATTCTGTACCTTGTGCTTGTCCTCACCTACCTCAATTTCACCCAGATACTCAGGGTCATTTTCAAGTTGGGTATTATAGAGTTTCTCTAACTCTGCCTTGTTAGGATTTACAGCCAAAACAAATACAGGAGCTACACCTGTATATCTCTTTACTGCATTGTCCTCAGTAGATTCCTTGCCTGATGCAAATGCCATAAATGCAAAATTTGTCTTTTTCATTTTTCTAATGATTTTTCTTGTTCTTGATTCTATTTCTTACACCTTAATTACTCCTCAAAAGGCAGTTTGTCACTAACCTCTGTGCCATCATTGAAGGGGTTAGTAGGGTCAAAAGGAGCCTCTTCACCAGCCTTTACTTCTGTCTCAGGTGCCTTCTCAGTATCATCTACTGTCTCAGGAGCAACATTGTCAATAGTAGGCTCTTCTACATGAATCTCATATACATTAGCCTCCTCATTGAACACTACTACACCAGCCTTAGGTTCATACTTAGTAACCTTTACAGGCTTACCATCCTTATCAACCTTGCCTGTATCTTCTACCTTCTTGACAACCAAGTCTTCACTTGTGAGACCACCTGTCAAAGCCTTGACACCCATTTCATGTCCTTCAATTTCCTCAGTCAGAGCATTATACTCTGCATTAAGTTCATCAATCTTGGCAGCAATCTTATTCTTCTTTACTACCAAAGGATTAACATTCTGTGCAATTCTTTTTACACCTGCAAACTGTCTTACTGTTAATGTCTTATTCATAATTATTTCTCTTAATATAATAAAATAATTCTGTTATTACTACTTAATTTAAATACGTTATACTTGGCAATGTAATACTCAATTGCGGCTAAATAGAAATTAAGAACTATCTGTACTGGAAATTGGGATATTGTTCCAATGAATAGATTAATTTTATTTCTTTCCTTACCTTTTTCCAATAAGAATTCTTCTAACATTCATAATTGGCTATTTATATTAAATGGGGTAATATTATATACCTGATTACCAAGTTCTATTGTCTTTTCCCTATCCATAATATTCCTTCATAGCTTTCACTACTACTCCTAAATCATTAGGAATAAAGTCCTCCATAAACATATCAGCAGGAGACTTAGCAGGAATTTCTACCATACCATCCATGAATCTGTGAGTATAAAAGCCATAAGTAGCTGCGCCTTTATCATCATATTTAATAGATGAATACAGCACCATAGGTACAACCTCTACAGGATTATATTGATTATCAATCAGTTGGCCAATTGTACTAACCTTATATCCTACAGTAGTCTTATCACTCTGGACATCCTCACTATGAAGAATTAAGAACACATTAATATCCTCTCTCATAGATTCTATAGTAGAAATAATCTGTTGAAAGTGCATAGCCAACTCTGTATATTTACCATATCCAGTCTCTTTGGCCCTCTTGAAATATTCCTTCCTCATAATATAAATAGCATCATCTATAATGATATTATGAACATAGGAAGCATTCTTATCTATACCTTGAAGCATATTAATAGCCTGTGTATAATCATCTATCCTGAATAGATTCTTATTTTCTTTATTATATAGACTACTACTACCTTTAAAAGGCAATTTTTTACCTAAAACATTTAATATCACAGTTTCTTTAGGGTCTAAACCCTTAATACTAGAACTTTTTCCTGTTCCACTTTTTCCTAAAAGGATTACTGCATTTGCCATTGTTTTTGTTTTATATGTTACTTTTACTTGAAAAGGGCTGCAAACTTACTAAACAATTTCGTATTATGCAACCTTTTATCAGATTTTCTTATTCCATAACTAAAGAAGGACTTTGATGTGCTATTAGTACCCCTTATCTTCTTTAGATACTCATATACCTTCTTTATACCATCATTATCATCAGGTCTTGGGAGTTCATTAAATTGACATACAGCACCATCAAAGAAAAGAGGACATAATCCACCCATCTCACCATCTCTATTGACAATCATTTCAAGGAATCTTATATTATCCTTGAACTTGGATATGTCATAGCCCTCATATTCCTTAAGAGCAAACCTGAATGGTGAGAATAGACCAAGGACTACATTACTATCCCTTGAGGTATATTTACTATCACCCAATCCAGCTACTGAAGGTCTTACCCTACCTATCTTGAAAGCTTCATTACCCTCTTGGTCAAAGGCTTGCTGCTGGATTATTACAGGAGAATAATGATACCTATTTCTCAGATACTTGGCACAATATTCACTGAGTTTATCCATAGACTGCTTGAGAGTCATTCCTCTCTCAGTATCTATGAGATTGATGGTATCAACCATTATTATTCTATACTCATTAGAATTATCCTGCTCATATCTGTCAAATACCTGCCTCTCCTGTATTATCCCAAACTCATCCTTATATTTACCAGTCTTATAATAAGTCTTTCCATGTTCTTCTGCATATCTTACACAATACTTATATATACCAGTAGGATTACAAGCTTCATCAGGGAATATGATATGCTCCTCAAAATATTTGATTATATCTTGTATCTCTTCAGATGCAATTATATCAAGTATCTCTTGTGGCACAGCCTTAGTAGTACTCCTCAAATCTCTTGGACTTATCCTTATCTCTCCATGACTGAAATCAAACAACAGCCAAGATATAAATCTCTGCATAATTCTCTCTGGGGTCTCCTCAAGAGGGAAATACAATATCTTTATATCTATATCTGCCTTTGTATAATAACAGAACATGAGAGGTTTATAGATAAAGGTATATGATGCAAATTGTGACTTTCCCCCCTTAGTGAATGAAGTTATAGTGTAGTAGCAGGACTGCTCTATTCCTATAAAATCACCACTGAATCTCTTGAATGGAGAAGGAATGCAATTTAACTGTCCATCAAGAATCCTCTGTCTTCTGACACTCAGATTCTCTATTACTCTTTCTCTTAGTGTACTCATTTCAATGTAGAAGTCCAATCATTTCTTAAATTCTCTTCTTGACCAGCATTCTCTATATAAGAAGCAAGGTCTGATACTTCTTCAATGTACTTCTTACCATCACTACCAGTCTTCTTTTCATCCTTCCAAATGAAGTATTTGAGTGCCCTCATATAGGTGTATTGACCATTAAAGGACTCTACATATTTCCTTGCTGCTTGCAGAATCTGCTCATCAGAGTACTTATTACCATATAGTTTGAAGAACTTCTGAAGCCTTTCTTTGTTATCCTTTCTATTACCTTTCCAATACAAAGAAGTTCCTTCTTTCTTACCTGCTGGGAATATTTGCATAAGAGAGTCTACTAAAGGTAATAGTCGTTCATCTGATGGAACAGATGTATCAGCACTAAGTAATATATCAGAGCATATACTATCCCACCTTTGAGTAACTAGGAAACCTTCAGAGAACATATCTTTTACCAGTACCTCTCTATTAACTAAGTCATTAAACAGCTCAGTAATATTTACTCCAGTCTTAACAAGTAATACTGCAAGAAGAGAAGGTAAATCCATACCTTTCTTCTTGCAAATATCTTCATTGATTACATAATTCATTCTGATAGCTTTTTCCCATGATTAACTTCAATTTCCTCTACTACTGCACAGTTTTTAGTCATTACCTCTGCCATTTTAGCATTTTCTACAAAGCCTTTTGCAATGCAGTCCCACACATTCTTAGCAGTCTTGAATGCCTTGGATTTAGCTCTTGATTCAGCAATTTTCTTACCAGTAGCCTCATCAAAGGTATCATCAGAGTTGCATCTTGCCTTAGCTGTCACTATGAACTCTCCAAAGCTATTTACCATAGGAGCTTTGGTTGCCCACCAAGCAGGGTCTATATGACTCCATAACTTAGAATCAAAAAGTTGCATATCAACTGACATGTTACATACAACCACTTTGTTTTCTGGCTTTACAATAAATTTGGATGTTGTTCTAACTCTAGTTTTCATAATGTTATTTCATTTATATTATTAATAGTAACTATAGACTCTTCTGAATACTCCTCTACCATCTTTTGTACAAGTTCCTCTTCTCTAGTATCTTTAAAATAGGGTATGATGATTACAGGAGATTCATGCCTGAGTATTCTTCCAACTCGCTGTTTGACTACAATCTCTGAACTATTCAAGTTACAGAATATACCTATCCTACAATTAGTCAAGTTCACACCTTCATTGAGTATGTTACAGGCAGTAATATGTTTAATCTTGTTAAGATTAAACATCTCAAGGTTCTTCACTGAAGCCTTATTCTTCGAGGTGATATTGTATTTACCTAACCTCTCTGACTGTTCAATACTACTACAGAAAGTCAAAGTCTTGTAATTCCTGAACTTGTCAAGAAGAGATAGTACAAGGGCTTCCTTCTGTTCAGCACACCATTTCAACCTTTTGCCTGCTGTTGAAAGCCATAAGTTCTTTATTCTCTCATTTCTTGAGTTAAAGTACTTATTTTTGTACCACTCTATAAGTGAAGAGATACTGTCATAACAACCTTTCTGAGTGGTGATTATATCACGACCAAACTTCTTAACCTTATAGGTATAATTAGTAGTGTCTAAAGTCAAAGGCAGTAGATATACTGTAGGCTCAGGTAATACTTCATCTTCTACAGCCTCCTTGAGACCACACTTAATGACCTCAGCCTTGTGGTTGTAGATGAAATAATCCCTCATGTCTCTCTTAATAGTGGCAGACAATCCAATGAAAGACTCATTGATATGGATAGTCTCCAATACATCAATTCTTGCTTCTGACAAATGCTGCATCTCATCTGCCACTACTACATCAAAGTATGAGTTCTCATAATTCTTTAGTGACTCATAGCATTCAATGGTAATATAGTCAGACTTGATACCTCCCCATTTCTCAATCTCATCCTTCCAAGTCTGCTTATGCACAGTCTTAGCTACAAGAATAAGTATAGTAGTAGGACTTTCATCATTCCTGAATACCCTATCACATATATGATTAATGAGGTCTATTGCTACTTTGGTCTTACCCATTCCAGTTATCAACTCAAGTATCAAGTACTTAACCTTATCTATCTTAGATAAAGCCAAGTTATTCACTTCTTCTCTTGTCATTTCTACTTACAATTCCTTTTAGTTTGTTAATGTAGTTAGGGTCTTCTGCATACCCTATGTCTGATAAAAACTTATAGTAATCATTCGGAGGCTTGTATCTATATTGCACATAGTCAAGATATGCAACCACACTCTCAGTCCAATGGTCAAATATATAATACCTATGCTTCTTGCTGTTATACAATCCAAATAGGTTATTACCATTCAGGCATAAGTCTGACTTAAAATGACCAGTTTCAAGTACAGCTTGTGCATAGACTATCTGAGGATGTTTAACCTCATAATATTCCAATGCTTCTATCAAGCCTTCTTGAGGTGATTTACTAAAGAAGTCTGGTTGCTCCTCATTAACTATGTGTACCACCTTTATTTCAGGTGGTTCATCTTCCTTCAAGTAGGAATGTACTTGAATTGCTCCAAGTACTCCTACTGCAAAGGAGATGAGTATGTTGAATACTCTCTGTTTCATATCCCCTTACATAATAGATTCTTAACCTTTAGTAGTCCTCTTGTGACAATGTTGCCTCCTCTCAATGAGAATACATAAGTATAGTCTTCACACTCATTGGGGTCCCACCCTGCATGGGTTGCATAATATATGATGAAAACAGCAAATAGGATGATGTTAGTCACAGGCAGTAGACCCAGTACAACTACAATAAGTGCTATCCATAATGGAACTATAACATCATATTCTTCCTGTAACTTAGCAGGACCATAATACCTATAATACACCTCAACATGAGTATCTTTCAAGATACTCAATGTCAAGATGATTATTAATATAGCAATAATCCACATCATTTGCTAATATCCTTAAAGATTGTAGGAACCTGCCCATATACAGGTAATTTACCATCCCATTTCTCAATCCACATCTTCTCAAGAATTTTAGGAGTAAGAGCCTGTTGTCTCAACTCATTGGCTTTCTTCTCTGCCTCAGCAGCTACAATAAGTTTCTTAGCCTGAGCTTCTGCCACTTTAACCTCATTCTCTACCTGCATAGCCTGCTGAATAGCCTTATTCTTGGCATTTACAGACTCCACAATGGTCTGAGGATATTTGAGACCAGAGGTTAGCTGCTCCAACTGAAAGTTCTCTTTGGCAAGTGCTTGAGTTAAGTACCTTTCAATAGCATTCTCAATACTATCCCTTTTACTTACAATATCATCAGTAGTAAACTTATTGAGCTGGATTCTAAAGGCATCCTTCACATAGTTATACAGAGTACCTCTGATTACCTCATTCAACTCTTTCCTGTACTTCTTAAAGACAGCAGGTGATTTACCATCAATAATCTTCAATGATACAGTAGGGTCTACAGTGAACTCTGAACCATCCTTTGCATTAATTGTAAATGGCTCATAGTCAATAGTCTGTACATAAGTAGGATACTCATATACTGTGGTGGTCCAAGGATTGTACCATACAATACCAGTTACCAAAGAAGCATCATCCACTCCCTTATCACTGCCATACAGATTCACCTTGATGCCTTCACAACCTGCATCTACCTTCTCCATACATGATGTCATTGAGAACACCATAAACAAGGACAGAAGTCCCAAAATCAATTTACTTTTCATGTTTTCTTTCTAATTTAATTGCTGTTAAACACTTTGTTCTGACTGATAGATATAATGTTGCCACTACCATAAAGAATCCTATCACATTCTCAATGGTATTAGGTGCTGAAATCATTTCAAGTCCTAAGGTTATTAGGATAATGAAGATTACAAACCATACAGCAAACTTTGCTATTACTTCAGCTTTCATACTATTTCAATTACTTTCACATTGTTAGGTAATATCTCATTGTTCCAATCCTTATATGAATTGGTAAAGTAGACTTCCTTATAGTTTTCACTGAGAGTAGTAATGCCTTTAGGATTGACCATGTGAGTTACATAGATAGTTCTCTCCCTATCAGGATAATGGAAGCCAAGTAATTGTGCAATGCCTTTGAAAGTACCTCCACCATCACATAAGTCATCAATGACTACAAATGGCAAATTGACATTCTTCTCAATGACTTCTGGATTCTCAATCTTAAAGCCAGAGAGTTGTCCTGTCTTTGGGTCTCTCACTTTACTGCATATTACATCACTATTAGGGTCTCCACCATATCTCTGCAATGCACCTTTATCAGGATACACTCTTAGGTATCCTTCAAAATCTGGCATTGGGTCTTTGAAGATTTCTCTCCCTTCTCCATTAACCTGACACCAAGTAGCCTTCATAGCAAAGCCAAGAGAATCTCTACTCTTATACTGATAAGTAAATGAGCCTACTCCTAATACAAGATTAGTAGCTGCAAAGCCTTTCTCCTCAAGTCTTCTGTAGATTTCCTTCTGTCTTTCAAGAGTGATGGAATCACCATAAATCATACCAATATGAGCATCAAGGACTTTATATCCTTTCTCATTTACAGTACCTCCAAAGATGTCCCAAAGGATTTTATAAGCTCCCTTTAACTGAGCCTCTGTAACTAGATACTGCTCATATTTCTCTGGGTAAGTCTTAATACCATCTACTACTACATCTTCCACCCAATCAGACATGCCATAATCCTTGAAGTAATAGTGTTTACCATCAACTTCAATACAATTTGCAGGATTAACTCCACAGATAATATCTACAGGGTCTCCACTATCAGGTCTAATAACTACTCTACCATCTCTTGCAAGAATAGTATCTTTCAATCTAGGTAGATAGTTAGTCATTACTTGCCAGAAGTCCCATGTATCAGATACAATAGATACAAATCCCTGAGGATATACCTCTGTAATCAGTCTCTTGAATGTCTCCAACTCATCTTCCTTACCACCTGCACACATGACACTATGCTCTGTTGCTGGAATTGTAGCTGCAATAAGCTCCTTCTCAGCATTTGCATTGTAGTACTCTTCAAGACCAGCAATAGCAGGAATAGTCTCACTACCACAGAATGAAGTCATATGACCCATACCAGACATAGTGGCAGCTTCTACCCCAGCCATACCTCTCATAGAGAAGTCATGTATAAGGAAATTAAGGTCTACATCCTTAAATCCTGTCTTCCTTGCATGTCTTATCAATTCTTTCTTATACAACCTTGCAGTAGTTGCACTTGTCATAGGCAACCACAAGGTAGTTGAGATAAGAGTCTCAAAGTAGTTGGTAAGCCAAAAGAAATCAGGATGAGTGTTGATGAATATCAATGCAGGTACTCTAATAGGACACAATGTACCCTCAGGCAATGCTTTGATTCTAATGGGAAGATAGCCAAGGTCATGCAATTCCTCAATATGCTTTGTGCCTACATTATTAGGTCCCAAGAATGTGTCTACCCTTCTCTTAAACTCTGCAACTGCCACATCCTTGGGCTTATTGAAGAAGTCTTCTTGGAACTGCTTCATCAGATACTCTTTGATAAAGTATTGTATCCCAAATACAACAGCACCTTCCTTAGCTTCAGGGTAATAATGACAGCTTCTTGGAGTCCAATTAGAGTAGACATACTCTGTACCTTCAGGGTATTACCTCCTATGGTCTAACTTATAGCCATCAGTCAATAAAATTGCTTCTTTCATGCTTTTTTTTGTTAAACTTATATTGCTTAGTCAGAGATTTTCTCTTCTTTAGTCAGAAACACATAGTTAGGTAACTTATAGTCTCTCCACTTGTATTCAGAGTAAGTAATAAAGACTGGGTTAATATATTCTTTTCTATTTTGACCCCTATATACACGGAAATCAACACCCATACCTACTTCTGCTATTTTGGCAATTCCCATATAAAAATAAGATGCCATATAGTCTGACTTTGCAGCTACATATACTGTAGCCTTCCTTGTCTTATATAAACCAGTTGAGATGTAGAATGTGCCAAGAAGCTGCCTTTCATGTGTCTCCTCAGCCTTCTTACATATACTATACAACTCTCTTTTACTCGGAAGATTCTGAGTATTGAACTGTGACAATATAAAAGGTGATGGAACACAAGAACCTTCAGGTCTCTTGCTCTTCTTCTTGTAGTTAATAATACCATTAGATAAGTAGAGTCCTCCTCTATAATCTATGTTCTCTTTCTCTTCAAACATATCATAGAACCACTCTCTGAGATTATACTTCTCAGTGCCTCTCCTACATCTTTGCAAGAACTCAGAAAATACTTTATCTACTGGTCTGCCTACATTCTTTAACAGGAATTTATGCAAATCTCCGTGGAAATAGTGATAATCATCATACCAATTATGAAAATACCATCCAGCAGCTTTCTCACTGCCTCTCTTTAATATTCTCTTTCTTGGGTACTTCTTAGCCCATCTTGATTTCTTTCCATTCCTATTCCTATTAAGGGTAAATTCTATCATACTTCAAACAGTTTTATGTAAGTTCTCTTACACTCCCCATTCCAATACCATTTGTTATACCATAATAGCACAATGTATTTATTCCTTGATGTGACTATATCAATCTTAGGAGAATACTTATTATACATTACAACAATCCAAATACATAACACAATGAGGAGTAATACACTAAATGCTGTCATACTATTCTGGTTTAGGGCAACATACTACATATTCAAATCTTGAACAAATTCTTTTCCACTTCCTGTAATCATTACATGAGTTTTTCTTTAGTGCCTTTGCATCAATAAAGTTACTTACACAAAGCATATCATACTTATTAGATGGGTGATAACTCACCCCAAGCTGTCTATCTAAGTCTTGTATAATTGCTTCAATGGTTTCACCTGATGCTATGAAGTCATCCACAACTATAAACCTTGTAGTACCAACCTCATCAATTCCTCTTAATGAAGAGCAATGAGCACTTGTATCTTCTTCCTTCCTGACAATCAGGATATAGGTCTTAGCAGTTGGGTTAATGCTATGTAACTCATTAAGCATAGCTCCTGCAATCATAGCTCCTGATGTGCCTCTTACTACAAAAGTAATGCTTGTACCTTCCTCAATATCTTCTTTATATGTATTAAAGATTGCTTCTGCACCCTGTTGTATATAACTATGCTTCCAATGAACACCAAATGGATATTCTACGGCAATAAAATGGTCAAGATGTATAAATTTAGGAACATATCCCATAGTCTCTTAGTTTTATCCTGCTTATTCAGCAGGTTGTAAAAAAAAGAAGGACAAGGATATTGATAATACCCTTGTCCTTTACCATGAGAACATATCCAGTTAGTCCTCAAACACTTGATAGATATATGATACACCTCCAAGATGTTCTACTGTTCTCTGCAAATGAGCTTCAAGTCTTTCCTTTTCACTCATTGCAGACCACTTGCCAGGCTTAGACCATGAAGGACAAGAATCCTTGTCAATCATGTATTCATAAGCCTCTTTGCTTATGTTCAGGGACTGTGTAGCTGGCTTGCACTTTCTTGTATGGAAAGTGATAATCTCTGGATTAGCACCATTTTCATCAGTCACCCTCACAGTGTGCTTCTCCATCTTGTCCCAATCCTCAACTACTTTTGTTACTGTTCTCTTTCTACCATTCTTTGTAGTAATAGTCTCTTGAGTTGTTTTAAGGCACTCCTTCTTGCTGAACATTATGCTTCCTTGAAGCTCAATACTCAGACTTAACTTGATTTCACTCATGTTTATTAATTCTCTTTAGATTCTTCCTTCATAATTGCAGCAAGCATAAGAGCAGCCATTGTATCTTTTACTGTAACTTCTCCTTTATCTGCTTTTTCTCCCAACTCCTCTACCATTTTAATGCGAAGAGTATACTTCAAGGCTTCAATAGTACCCATCAACTCTCTCACATTGAGGAATATTGCACTTGTTACAATCACCTCAATAGGTGCTTGCACCGTTTTGCCTTTGTAGCTTTCTACCAAGTTTTCAACAAGTTCAACATTGGTTAAACTACCACTCTCTTTGCCATCTTTAATGGCTTCCACAGCACTTTCAAAATGCTTCTGTTCCAGATTTCTTTCCAGAACCTTTTCTTCATTCTTTTCCATCTTTTTTTTTAGAAGTGAAACAATAAATGTGGTGTATCTTAGGACTCAAACCTAACTTCCAGATGCAATACGGGATTACTCCTATCTCTGGCGTGCTACCAATTACACCAAGATACAAAGACAAGTTACACATAGCAAGTATCTACCAACACAAAGCCAATATCAATAGCAAGAACCTGTTACTCCACCAAGAACAAGAATATCCCTCCATCAGTCAGACTTCATAGGGTTGGTTATTTTGGAATAACAGACTATCTAATGGCTGAGCATTAGATATATCACTTTTCATTAGCAATTATGTATATTCTATGAATAAGAACAGATACCTGCTATGTGTATTCAATAAGGTTAGGGATTAATATCCCAAGTCCTTACTTACTTGCCCAAAGAGTTGATAGTATTATAAATATCCAACAGGGAGTTGGGTACTATAATCTTCAACTTGCTGTACTCTTGAGACTTCTCATCCTTCCATGTCTTGAAGGCTCCTAATACATCTTTGAGTTCAGCTTGGTACTTTTGTGAAGCAGCCATATACTCTGTGTTCACCTTGTTAGTGGACTCATTGATAGCCTGCTCACAGCTGTACTTCATAGCATTCAGTTGAGCCTGTATTTCTCTGTGCTTCTTTTGAAGTTCATAGAATACATTATCTACCTCTGCTACATCTACAGTAGGAGTATAGGTATAGATGAGAGCATCCCTACCTTTACCATCTACCTTATGTGGGTGTTGGAGTTTATCTTTCAACTCCTTTCTTGCATCAGACAAGTGTCCATCAGGATGGATATACTTGCCCAATACAGCAGCCTCAGTCTCTAACTGATAGTATCTGTTTCTCTCCTTGATAGGAAGAGAAGCATAATACTCTACTTCAGTCAATACATGACCATAGTTAGGAGTTTCAGGCTTAACCATTCCATTCTCCTTACACCAATCCTCAAGGCTGATAGTCTGCAAGCCCTTCATCAGATTCTCCTTAGCTTTGATGCCTTCTCTCAACCAAGCTATAAGGGATTTAGCCTGTGCTACTCCCTCAAGCAATGATTGTAAGCTATCTAAAACTTCGGATGATTCCCCTGTCTGAATGATGTTTGCATCTGCTAAAGTACCTACCAATGCTACCTCAGCATTAAAGAAGCGTATATTATTCAGTTGTGTCTCCACACCTTGAATATACTCCTTAGCTAAGTTAGCAATATGGTTAGCACTTGTAGAAGTTAAGGCTACCCCTTCTTCACCTTCCTTCTTGAAGAAAACCAAATCCTTTTGCATACCTTACTGTTTTAGTTATTCATGTAAATGTTTTAAGTAATCCTTCAGGCAATTCCTATAGAATATACCTAATAGTCCACCTATTCAAATAATATATCAAGTATTCTTCTCCACTTACTTTTTCTTGTTCTTATAGTATTGTCAGAAGTATTACTTGACACATTCTTTCTATTACTATTGAGTGTTCCCTTTCTTTCATAAGTCATAAAGAGCTTACCACTTCTCTCTCTTAGTCCTCCTTGATGCCATCTATATCCAATAGCAGCAGGAGTTCTGTCAATTTCAAGTGATGCTTCCCTAAATGCTCTTCGTAGGTTGTTAGGATTTTCCTCAATTTTACTGATGACTACTTTCTCTTCATCCTCAGTCCATTTTCTAAGTGTACTCATTTGATAATTTAATTATTAGTTTGTTAATTATGGAGCATAGGGGACTCGAATCCCTGTCTTACCAATCTTTAATAAAAGAATTACACATACTTACTACTTTTTAATGTGGTCAGTTACCCATTGTATCTCCACTGAGACTCGAACTCAGATATATAGTTTAGAAGACTATTGTTCTATCCCTTGAACTATGGAGATATATGTGACACCCATAATCTTTAATAGGTGACATTTACCTGCTCACTTCTATTAAGAAGAATAGGTGTCACATGTCTTAATAAATAAAAGGAGACTTATATTCACATACCAGTCTCCTGTAGTGACAATATGTCACCTGAACTAAAAATACTTTACCTAAAAACAATCAAATTACCTTATATGAGTAGATAAAGGTAGTCTTTTCCTACCAGCCAAATAAACAAAGTTTTTATTGAATCTGAGAAAGGTATAAGTGTTTGATTATTGAACCTATATTATTCCTATCTTTCATGGGCACTTTGTATTATTATAATTTCCTGTTTGTAAATACTACAGTTATTGTTCGCATAATTAATTTCTTTTATAGGATTATTCATTATTTTCTCCTGTTATTTTGTTAAACCATTTAGAAAAAGTTAATACTTCAAGCTCTTCTTCAGATATTAGCTTGTAGCAAGTATAACATAACATTACACACATAATGATTGAATGTATGAAATATCCATTGTCATAGATGCTGTCTACTCCTGATATAAAGAGCATAACTACAAAGGCTGTTATCCATAATAACACTCCTTTAAGTATAAGCTTAAATCTTTTCATTTTTCTTTATACAATATATACATTTATTACAAGATAAGTTGTTATCTATTTCCATGCTCATGCAGGGTAGTGAAGAACCATCACCAAACTCATCAGGTTGTCCTGTTTCAGGACAACTGCAAACTCTACCTTCCATCTCCTTTTCAGATAACTCAATGTCTCTGAGTGCATTAGTCCATCTCATCTTTCTTCTGTGTATTTGCAATTCTCACACTCATGTCCATCAAAAGGCTCACCACAGTTAGGACATATAAACTGTGCATGAGGATAGTTCTCATCATCAGTCTTTATGTGATACACTTTGTGTTGTGTATAATCACTGTTTGACAGTTGTGGCTGATACTCTATCTGATAAAGTATGCCATTGTAAAATGCTGGTCTGCTCATTTGATTGTTGTTTAGGTATATTTCTAGTTTTTACATTCATAAATTATTGCTGCTATCAGTATTACTAAAGTACAAATTATATGTATTGCTAACATAGTATTCAGTAAATATAGTTATAAAATTATGTATGTTGTTGCTTATAATACGAGGCAAAAAAGAAGGTATAAGGTAGGAGAGTTGAATCATCCCCACCCTATACTTCTCTTTTAGCTATCAGATAGAAATTCTATTAATATCTGACTCACCATTCTTCTCCAATGTGAGAAGTTTAGCCTTAGTCAAATCAATAGATTCTCCAACTCCTACAGTAGCATCATTAGCAAGAGGAATATAAGTCTGTCCTCCTCCTACCATCATAAAGCAAACTGAGTTACCATATTGTGATGGTACTACTGTTGCAGACTTTACTGCTGCAATTTCTTCTGGAGTAAATGCTCGTGAAAATTTAACACTCCATTTTCCTGCATAAGTTCTGAGAGTTGAGAAAATGTTCATCAAATTCACCAATGCCCTTTGGATTTATTTTTGGTATCTGGCACACCTGTTAAATGATAAATGTTAAATGATAAATGCTAAAAATGCAACTATTGTGGAGTTGCAAAAGGCACAGGAAGAGTAATAAGCTATACTAATATCACATATATGATATAATATAGTTAATAACTAACCTCAGTGTGTCAAGAACAAAGGAGGAGTAATGAGCTATACTGATAATATATTGCTGTAATAGAGCTTTGAGATAATAGTTATGAGATAATAATATTGTTTCTACCTTGCCATTCTTTATATAATATAACTATTGTCTTGAAGGGGATAATAATAGTCTTGATTATCTCTATCATCATAATATTGTTTCTATCATCATAATATTGCTTCTACCATAATATATTGCTTCTGCAATACCTTGCTGAAACCAGATAGGATAAAAATAAAAGTGAGGGAAGACCCTCACCTTTATAATTTATAAGGCAAGTATTAAATACTTACCCTATAAATATCATTCTCACCTGACTTACCTAAAGTCACAAGTTTAGCCTTAGTTAAATCAACCAATTCACCAGAGCCAAGAGTACTATTCTGGTCTAGTGGAATATAGGTCAATCCACCACCAACCATAGTAAACTGAACTGAATTACCATACTGAGAAGGTACAACAACAGCCTGAACTACAGCCTTAATTTCCTCTTCAGTAAACTCTCTAGTAGATTTAACTTCCCATTTACCTGCATAAACTCTCAAAGAACTAAAGATATTCATAATATATGTATGGTTCACCTAAGCACCAAAAGGTTCAAAGTTAATAATAAATTCAAATAATAAGGAGAAGTAATGAGTTATTTAAGATGGTTTAAATGTTCTTTAGCCTCATAATACTCATAAGGGTCAAATCTATCAACCCAGTTATCATACTTCTCAAGAGTATCAAGCAGAGCTTCTGTAGAATCATAATACTGTTCATAAGCTCTGATAGTGTCAGTGTACCATATAGCATAAGCTACACCATTCATAATCATAAGGACTGCTAGAATAAGGATTACATACTTCATAATGATAAGTTTTTAATGTTAATAATCAAATAATAAGGAGGAGTAATGTACCATTTCAACTCTATGGGGGGATAATCCCAATCCCAAAAACTATGGGGGAGTGGTGAGGTAATTATACCCCACTCCTAGAAATACAATGGATTCAAAAAAAAATTTCAAAAAAAAAA